>Ga0326511_10000831_pt1 | contig 26733 bp, 24 predicted proteins | sample 0_2496_0518_D_FD_203701 | JGI IMG/M metagenome (GOLD analysis project Ga0326511, IMG submission 203701) | Bovine rumen microbial communities from UC Davis, California, United States - 0_2496_0518 | ecosystem: Host-associated > Mammals > Digestive system > Stomach > Rumen | place: USA...
GATTGCCATATTTCATTGGATTCTTCAATGGTTGTTTCTTTGTTTACAAGAGAACGCTCAAATTTCCGGTAAGTAGAAGTCCATTTACCGCCGCAGCCAGTCAAATACTCATTTACCACTTTTGTAGTAGTCAAATCCTCGCATTCCGGCGAATATTTTATTCCACATTTATCACAGCCACCACACACATGGCCTTCCCCAACAGCGAGAATTCTTTTTTTAAAGATACCTCCTGTTTGATAATCTTTTCCAACCCAAGGTTTAAAATAAACGTGTTCCATATAACAATGTGTTTTAATATGATTATCATTGTATGAAATACGGTGCAAAGATACGAATATTTTCGAAATCGACAAATATTATCCTTCGAGCGGTATGGGGTCGACATTTGTATTTATCTGGTAGTTGAAGGTGTAGGTGGTCATGCGGAGGAGGTCGGGGATGGAGTAGTTCATGTGGGTGCAGAGGGCATGGACGGCGTAGCAGACACAGAGGTGGTCGAACTGGGGGATGCGGAGGGGACCTTCGACCCATGTCTGGCCGTCGTCGAGGTTGCAGAGATGGTCACCACAGCACCAGCCGATGTCGTCGAGCCGCGAGTTCTCGCCGATGACCCACAGCATCTCGTTCCACCGCGAGCCATAGAAAGCATCCTCCTCCATCGTGAAGAGCTGCGGGTTATCGTCGTCGTGACTGTAGATGAGCGTGGTCTCCAACTCGAAAGGTTCGCCGCCGAGGGTGTGGATGGCGGACATCTGATCCTGCAGCGTGCGGTGGTGTTCGTTCAGCTGCTTCGTCAGCGCCAGCAACCGCTCGTTGACCACCTCAAAGCGCCGCACCTCGGCCTCGGTGGCGTGCTTCTCGAACATCTCGTCGAGTATCCATTTCCGGGTGCCCAGGTGGTCGTCGATCACCTCTTCGGTTGCTTTGTCCCAATAGCCCTCAAAGGGCTTGGCAATACGCAGGATATAATCCTCACAATCCTGCAGCCGCTTGCGCAGCTGGCTGATATTGTCTTTTTGTTCTTGCATTTTCTGATTATTTTTTCGGCCGCAAAAATAGCAAAGCGGTGCGTCATATCATGACACACCGCTAAAATTTTTTATAGCTTGCAAGAACAGCTAAACGAACTTTTTTTATATAATCGCCAAAATTAATATGAATTTGGGGATTTGGGATGCTATAGACGTCAGTTCACCTGCTCAATGATAGCGGGAAAAGAGCCTTCCAGTCGTTGTATATTTCTTCTTTCTTCATAAGCGTACCACTATATTTATGGGTTTCATACCACCTTACTAACGCACTTCTTTCGTTTTTATTGTATATACTACCTATTTAAGTGGTGGTTGTACCACCATTGAAGCAAATATCGCAGTTTCTTCGTTGATTACTTCGTGATATTCAGTAGATTTATCGACTGCAAAGATACGCATTTTTTCTTGAATGGCAAAATATAATGAATGTGTGAATGCGATAATACGCTAATTATTGCAGCATGCGGTAGATGGTGTCGGAGGTGCGGAGGCGATAGCCCTGGAGGAAGGCGTAAAGGTGGAGGGACTGGCCGAGCCATTCGGTGGGGAGGTCGACGGTGATGCGACCGGCGGAGCGGGGGACGGGGTCGGCGAGGGTTCCAGCACGGAGGGCAGACGAGTAGACAAAAAGGAAGAGTCTGTCAGTGGCGGCGCCGTCATAAGCATGGCTGTCGAAGTTGACGGTGAGGCACCCATCCTCGATGACGGCCGAGGTGATGGAGGCCATCGGCACCGAACCTTTGCTGACGACGATGCGAGGATAGTCTATGTCACCATCGGGGGTAAAACAGTCTTTGTTGAGTTTGCGGAAAAGAGCATAGGTACTATTATGCTCGCGGACGGATAGCCAATGGAGGCCGATGAGGTGGGCTCCCTTAAAGTAGGATGAGAGCTTGGAGATGGTTGCAAAGGCATTGCGATGCGACTGTTGCTCAGGGGTCTGCGGGTTGGCCACATGGGTAGGCTTCGAGCGCTCGCATTGCCTCCCATGCCAGGTGTAATATATCTTATCGCCGAGCTTGCCGCTCTCAATGTCACCGTGTTTTCTTGCCATACTGCTAACTGTGTTATACAGATATAACGGAAAAACACGGATTATATTGTGTTGAGCACCGAATGTCCCCTGACGATACCTTGGAGGTGCACCTAAGGCACCCAGGAATTACCATAGACATGGCATAGAGTTGGTATAGGGATGGTATAGCGTTGATATGGAGGTGGCCAAACGGCGGAATGTGTTGACTTTTAGTTATGTATATAATTTATATATAAATTATATAGGGTCGTATAGGAGAGGGCATCGCCAAATTTAATATGAATTTGGGGATTTCATTCCCTAAATTATATATGAATTTGGGGATTTAGAGGTGCTGCAGACATCAGTTCACCTGCTTGATAGGGTGGAATTAATATTACACGTTTCCTATTTTACTATGCAATCATATTACATACCCTTGGCATCGGCACGTAAAGTCGAGTAAAGATTGGCGCGGTTCTGGCGGTTGCTCCATATACTGACAATGTAAATCTCGTCTTTATATATGGAGTATACCACGCTGTTGAGTCGACAGGCAAGCTCTCGGAACTCAACGCCTGTTTTCTCGTCTGTGAAACTAAGCTTTCCAATATTCGGAAATTGCGAAATTCTGACGACAGCTTCGTTGATGGCATCACGCATTTTGACAGCTGCCTGTGAGCCGAACTCACGGGCGACGTATGCAGCTGTATCTGCAAATTCCACAGCAGCGTGTTCCGACCATCTTACATTCATACAGCCTTGGCTATTGCATTGTCGACAAGCTGCATCGCATCCTCGTGCGATAGTGTCTGTTCTCGTTCGTCGAGGATGTCATGCATGCGTTGTTTCGACAGCTCCATCATCTCCTCGCGGCTGTACATTCCCGGCATCTCAGCTGCAGCGCCGACCTCCCGGTCTTCCATCCTGACACGAGCAAGGAAGGCATGGCGCACCCTCAGCGTCTGCTGTCGATAGAGCGTCCACAAGGCATCTTCCGGTGAAGCACTATGATATGTAGCATTCGTTTCCATCAGGTTTTATACTTTATTTTCAATTTGCAAAAATACAACTATTTCCACACATGACCAAATTTATTTTTTTCAGTTCCACGAACTGAGAATTATGTTGGTAGTGCGGACGTCAGGAGCGTCTCAACACGACATACGAGTAAACACCCCACATATTTTGGCAAAAAAAGTTCTGTTGAAATCAATTTTTTTGTTAACTTTGCATTTACTGAAATCCCACCGAAAAGCGGCATAATAGTAATGTTTTCAACGAATTATAAACCCTAAAACATATAGAGACATGAAGAAGTACCAATGCACCGTATGCAAGTATGAGTATGACCCGGCCAAGGGCGACCCGACGCAGGGTATTGCCCCCGGAACGCCCTTCGAGGCGCTGCCCGCCGACTGGAAGTGCCCCCGCTGCAAGCAGGGCAAGGAGAAGTTCGCCCCGATGGAGGAGACTCCGAAGGCCAATCCCTATGCCGGCACGCAGACCGAGAAGAACCTCATGGAGGCCTTCGCCGGCGAGAGCCAGGCCCGCAACAAATACACCTACTTCGCCTCGAAGGCCAAGAAGGAGGGCTACGAGCAGATTGCCGCCCTCTTCCTGCAGACCGCCGAGAACGAGAAGGAGCATGCCAAGCTGTGGTTCAAGGAGCTGAACGGCATCGGCACCACCGCCGAGAACCTGCTGGCCGCCGCCGAGGGTGAGAACCACGAGTGGACGGACATGTACGAGGGCTTCGCCCGCACCGCCGAGGCCGAGGGCTTCCCGGAGCTGGCCGCCCGTTTCCGTGGCGTGGCCGCCATCGAGAAGCACCACGAGGAGCGCTACCGCGCCCTGCTCCACAACGTGGAGGCCAAGGAGGTCTTCGCCAAGAGCGAGGTGAAGGTGTGGGAATGCCGCAACTGCGGCCACATCGTGGTGGGCACCCAGGCCCCGGAGGTTTGCCCCGTGTGCAACCATCCGCAGTCCTACTTCGAAATCAACAAGCAGAACTACTAAAGGACTCTTCTATAAATCAGTAAACTCCTTGCCCTACGGGCAGAAATATATAAATCTTATAAATTACTGCTGACGTCCCCTAGCCTACCGCCACAGGCACCGCAGCCAGTCGAAGGCCATGGTGCGCCAACGGAGGTCGGTACGCCCTTCGAGGCGGTAGGCGGAGCGCTCGAAGGGGATATTGCGGTAGGCTTGGTCGTGATTGCGGTAGCGCAACAGGCCTACGAGCCAGAAGAGCAGATACAGCACATAGAACGGCACCACCAACAGGCAGAGCTGCTGGTAGAGGTGCACGGTCTCGTGGCGCAAGGCACGGGACGTGAGGGCATCGCCATTGTGGAAAACGAAGGGGAACAGCGTGATGGCGCTGTAGCCGCGAGGCGGGAAACGGCGGGTATGGACAAGTAGCGGCTTCATGGGCGGAGCTATTGAGATATGCGGTCGCCGCAGAAGTCCTTGCGCTTGCAGGAGCGGCAATGCAGACCCTGCCACACGAAGTCGAGGTGGTCGGCGGCGGCATCGACGAGGGCGGGCTCGTCAGTGAGGATTCCGGCCTCGAAGTTGCGGTTGCCCTCCCCTTTCATGCCGATGCCGGCACCCGTGAGGTTGGCGGAGCCGATGTAGGCCACAGCGCAGTCGAAAATCATGATCTTGAAGTGCACCCGCGGACAGAGCCTCCGCTCGAGACGCGTCCAGAGGCCGGGGTAGCGGTCGAAGTCCTCGCGGAAGTTGTCGCCGGGTTCCTTGGCATGCAGCAGGCGGATGTCGACGCCACGACGCAGCAAGCGGTCGAGAACGGCGAGGAAGGGTTCCACGGATTCAGACCCTTTTCGCAGGCTGGCAGCCTGCGTACCATTGCTTCGTCGCAGGCTGGCAGCCTGCGCTCCAATGTAGAGATTCTTCAGGTCGGCGGTGCCTATCCAGAGGTCGTGCTTCACCCCCTCGCAGCGGGCGAGCACCTCGGTGTAGTGGTCGCGGTCGGCAATGTACTTCAACATGGCATCAATTTTGACTGCAAAAATACGAAAAATATTCCAAAAAACAGCCCCCAAAGGGCATTATTGCACAAAAGCATTATTTTCAACCCATTATAGCCATATCTAGACCCTATCATCTCCTACTTTGGTAGGAGTTGGTAAGGAGTTGGTAAGGGGATGATAAGGGGATGGTAAGCAGGTCGGCGAAGTCGTCTATCAGGTGGTCGGCACCGGCGGCGCGGAGGTCGGCGGCAGACTGGTTGCCGTAGGTGACGCCCACGGTGCGGCAGCCGGCGGCACGGCCCATCAGGATGTCGTAGCTGGCGTCGCCCACCACAACGGCCTCCCCGGGGGCAACGCCGAGGGCGGCGAGGATTTTCTGCACCGGCTCGGGATGAGGCTTATGGTGCTCCACGTCGTTGGCGCTGACCACCATGCTGACGTAGTGCTCCAGGCGGAAGGTCTTCACAAAGCCCTCCAGCGTGGGACGCCCACGGCTGCTGCAGATGGCCAGCTGCAGACCGCGGTCGTGCAGGGCCGTGATAGTCTCCAGCACATGGGGGAAGAGGCGGACAGTGCCGTCGGTGTTCAGCTCGTCGAACACACGGCGGTAGACGTCGGCGCAGCGTTCGGCAAGGTCGTCGTCGACTCCGCAGAGCGTGGTGAAGCATTCCGCCAACGGCAAGCCGATGATGCTCCTGCACTCGGCGTCGGTGCGTTCCGGAAGGTGCAACTCTTTCAGCGTCGCCTGGATGGAGGCGATGATAATGGGCTGCGTGTCGGCCAGGGTGCCGTCGAAGTCCAAAATGACTAATTGCGTCATTGTGAGATTGCGTTAATGCGTTAGTGACTTATACACAATTACACATTAACGCACTTAAGCATTCGCCTGCATATACTGCTCCAGCAGGCGCTGGACGTACTTGCCGAAGACGTCGAACTCGATATTGACCACCGTGCCAGGTTTGAAATTGTGGAAGTTGGTCACCTGGTAGGTGTAGGGGATGATGGCCACGCTGAACATGCCGGGCTCGCTGTCCACCACCGTCAGGCTGACGCCGTTGATGCTGATGCTGCCTTTGGGGACGGTGATGCTGGGGGCGTTCTTCTGGTCGTAGCTGAAGTAGAAACGCCAGGAGCCGTTGTCGTCAACGACCTTGGTGCAGGTGGCAGTCTGGTCCACATGGCCCTGGACGATGTGGCCGTCGAAGCGGCCGTCCATGCGCATGGAGCGCTCCACGTTGACCTCCGTGCCCACCTTCCAGGTGGAGAGGTTGGTTTTGAGCATGGTCTCATCCATGGCGGTGACCACATACTGTTTCTTCTCCTTGTCGACCTTCACCACGGTGAGGCAGCAGCCGTCGTGGGCCATGCTCTGGTCGATGGCCAGCTCGTCGCCGAAGGGCACCTCGAGGGTGAAATGGTAGTTGGTATTCTCTTTCTCAATCTTGACCACACGGGCCGTTGTTTCTATGATTCCTGTGAACATGGTGAGGTTTAAGGTTTAAAGTTTAAGGTTTAAGGCATCGAGGGGTTATTTCAGGAAGTCCTCGTAGTACTGGAACATCTTCTGGTAGAGGTGGAGGCGTTCGCGGCCGAGGACGTTGTGCTCGTGGTGGGGGTAGGCGAAGTAGTCGACCTGACGGTAATTGTTGATGCAGCGCTCGATGAACTCGGTGCTGTGCTGCGGCACCACGGTGTTGTCCTCGGCGCCTTGGATGACCAGCAGGCGGCCCTGGAGATTCTTGGCCTTGTTCAGCAACGAGGTAGCCTCGTAGCCCTCGGGGTTCTCCTGCGGGGTGTCCATATAGCGCTCGCCGTACATAATCTCGTACCACTTCCAGTCGATGACCGGGCCGCCGGCGCAGCCCACCTTGAAGACTTCGGGATGTGCCAGCTTCATGGTGATGGTCATGAATCCGCCGAAGCTCCAACCCTCGACGCCCATGCGGTCCTTGTCGACATAGGGCAGGCCCTGCAGGAACTTGACACCCTCCATCTGGTCGGCCATCTCGATTTCGCCGAGGCGGCGATGGGTGCAGCTCTCGAACTCGAAGCCGCGGTTGTCGGTGCCACGGTTGTCGAGGGTGAAGACCACATAGCCCTGCTGGGCCAGGCGGAGGAAGTAGAGGTTGCCGCCGGCCAGCCAGCTGTCGGTGACCAGCTGCGAGTGGGGGCCGCCATAGACGTAGACCAGCGTGGGATACTTCTCGCCGGGTTTCATGTCGGGAGGGGTAATCAACCTGTAAAACAGGTCCGTCTTGCCGTCGGCGGCTTTGAGGGTGCCGAGCTCGATGCCGGGCATGGCGTAGTCCTCCAGGGGGTTCTCGGCATCATAGAGACGTGAACTTTCCGCCTTCACATAACCATCTTTTTGATAGTCGATAGTGCGGTAGACAGCTCTTGCAGGCACCAGAACCGAAGAGAATACATCCACCAAGCGGGTGCCATTTTCGTTGAGCACTACGCTATGAGTTCCTGCAACATGCTTGATTTTGACTCTCGCTTTGGTTTTAGGTCTGGTGATGCACCACATCTCGCCGCTCTTCAGGTTGACTCGGTAGGCGTCGCGGCCGGCGAGGTTGTCCTTGTTGGCGTAGACGAAGATATTCTCGCCCTTTTTGTCGAACTGGATGAATTCCTCGACCTCATACTCGCCTTTGGTCACCTGCTTCACCAGGCTGCCATCGGCGTTGTAGAGATAGAGGTGCTTGTAGCCGTCGCGCATGCTGAACCAGAGGAACTGGTCACCCTTGGGGGTGAAAATCATGGGCTCGCAGGGTTCGACATAGCGGGGGTTGGTCTCCTCGAAGAGGACTTTCATGAAGGCACCCGTCGCGGCGTCGTACTGCTCGAGCCACATGTGGTTCTGCTCGCGGTTCACCTTGGCGATATAGACATACTTCTCGTCGGGACTCCAAGCGATGTTGGTGAGGTACATCTCGCGCTCGTGGACGGTGGTGTCGCGGCAGGTGTTGAGATATATCAGCTTTTCGGTAGCGGGCTCGTAGACGCCCACCGTCACCCAGTGGCTCTGCATGCCGGCCATGGGGTACTTGATGGGCATGGGCTCGGCCTCGCGGGCCTTGGTGTTCACCAGCGGATAGTCCACCACCATGCTCTGGTCCATGCGGTAGAAGGCCAGCCGCGACTGCTTGGGCGACCAGAAGAGGCCGCCGTTGATGCCGAACTCGTTGCGGTGCACGCTCTCGCCGAGGACGACATTGTAACCGTCGCCGCGCTCCACGAGCTTGCCGTCGACATAGAGGTTGCCCTCCTTCTTCTCCACACGGTCCGACTGGTCGGGCCACACGAGGTTCTTGAACTGCTCGCGCTCGGCGGCGGTCATGGAGCGCTCCTTCTTGCCGTCGAAGAGCATGTAGGCGGTATCCTCGAGGTACATCACCTTGTTGGTGCCGGGCACGAAGGTGAAGCCGCGCATCGGGCGCTGGGGGTAGAGGTTGCGGTCCATCAGCTGGTCCCACTGGAGTAGTTTGTTTTGTGCAAATGCGGTGGCTGCCATCAGCAGCACCGCCAGTGTCAATAGTATCTTCTTCATTTTTATGTCTCTTAATTTCTGTTGATTTCTTTCTTTTATCCTGCTCGCTTCGCTCGCGAAATCTTGTAAATCTTGTAAATTTTTCCGCTTCGCGGGATGCTACGCAGTCCGATATTCGTTAAGCGTTACTCTTCTCATTCCCTTCTTCAAATCGTACTCTCCAAAGTTTATCAGCAAACCCTCTGACTTGTCGAGCAGTTTTAAATATGTCCTCAACTGTTTATAATAAACGTCTTTTATTTCTTCCACCGACTTCAGTTCAACAACCAATTCATCCTCGACAAGTAAATCCAAACGCAAATCATCTCCTATTGCAGCCCCTTTATACATAATTGAAACGGGCACCTGAGACACAACCTTCAGTCCCCGCAACGTCAATTCTTGAATCATTGCTTTTTCATATACCGACTCCAACAAACCAGGGCCGAAGTGGTTATAAACCTCCATGGCGGCCCCACGCACCTCATACATCAAATCGTACATCTCTTGTTGCGTCAGCATAATTTACAAGATTTACGAGATTTCTGCCCGAAGGGCTAGGAGTTCTAAGATTTATCGAGCCATTAATAGCGCGACCAGTTGCGGAACTTCAGATTGAAAACCCCGAAGAAGGCCTCCTTGAAGATCTTCATGCTCATCTTGCTCGTGCCGAGGACGCGGTCAGTGAAGATGATGGGCACCTCGTAGACCTTGAAGCCCAGGCGCGTGGCCGTGTACTTCATCTCGATCTGGAAGGCGTAGCCCACGAACTTCACCTTGTCGAACTTCATCTTCTCCAGCACGCGGCGGCTCCAGCAGACGAAGCCCGCCGTGGCGTCGCAGACCTTCATGCCGGTGACGATGCGGACATATTTCGAAGCATAGTAGCTCATCATCAGACGACCCATGGGCCAGTTGACAACGCTGATCTTGCCGCCCACATAGCGGCTACCCACCACCACATCGCCCTTGCCGCTGGCGCAGGCGTCGTAGAGACGCTCCAGGTCGTCGGGGTTGTGGCTGAAATCGGCATCCATCTCGATCATGTAGTCGTAGCCGTGCTCATTGCCCCAGCGCATACCCTCAAGGTAGGCGGTGCCGAGGCCCAGCTTGCCCTTGCGTTCCACAATGAACAGACGGTTGGGAAACTCCTGCATCAACCGCTTGACGATGTCCGCCGTGCCGTCGGGCGAATTGTCCTCAATGATGAGCATATCGAACTCTTTCGGGAGCGAAAAGACCTTGCGAATGATGGCCTCGATGTTCTCCTTCTCGTTGTAAGTGGGTGTGATAACCAGTGTGTCAGACATAATTCCTCCAATATAAATACGATGCAAAGATACACTTTTTTTTTTACATGGCAAAAAAAATCCCCGCACAGTGTTCCGTGCGGGGATTTCTTGCATTATGTGGAGACGCGGCAGGCCGCGTCTCCACCGGGTAGTGTTACTTCACAATGAGCTTGCGGATGGCGTTCTGCTGCTCGCCCGTGATGCGGACGAAGTAGGCGCCTTGGGCATAGCCAGTGAGGTCGATGGTGATTTCATCGTTCTCCACTTTCCACTCTCCGTTCACACGGCCGTTCATGTCGACAATCGTCACCGTGGCCTGGCCACTGATGCCGCTGATGGTGACAGTGGTCGTGGCGGGGTTCGGGTAGAGGGCAATGGCGGCGGAGTTGACGTCGTCGATGCCTTCGCCCTGCTCGTCGGTGGTGAAGGAGGTGACATTGCTCCATGCACTGTAGACGCCTTCGGCGCACACGCTGCGCACATAGACATCGTAGGGCATGTTGGCGGTCAGACCGGTGAGGGAAGCACTGTTGGTGCTGGCCTGCACGGTGGTGCCGGCGCCCTGGTTGAAGCCGCTGGCGCCGTACTCAACCTCGTAGCCGTTCACTCCCTGGACAGCGGTCCAGCTGACCTGGGCGCTGTTGGTTGTGACGTTGCTCACAACGACTCCGCTGACGGGCTGGCAGCTGCCGGTGGTGAAGGTCTGGGCCTCGCTGGGATCGCTGGTCTGGGTCTCGGAGCAGACGGCGCTGACGGTGAAGCTGTAGGTCACAGCGGGCGTCAGGCCGGTGAGGGTGTAGGGGTTGGTGGTGACGGTGAAGGTCTCGTCGTAGTTGGTACCGGTCACGTGGAGCTGCCACTGGGTCTCGGCCTCGCCGATGGTCCAGCCGAGGGTGGCGCTGGTGAGCGTCACATCGTTGACGGTGAGGGCGGTGGGAGTGGCGCAGGGGTGCTGGTCGGTGGTGACGGTGACCGTTGCCCACACGCTCGCGTTGGACGGCGAGCAGAGAGCGCGCACGCCGAAGGTGTACTGCGTCTCGGCGGTCAGACCGGTGAAGGTGTAGAAGGTGTCGGTGATGTTGTGGGTGGTGGCAGGCACCGTCCAGGTGTCGCCCTCCACATAGCCAACCTCGTACTGCATGGCTTCGCCGCTGAAGCTGATGGTGACAGCGTTCTCGCCAACAACCATGTTGTCCATGCTGATGATCGGGTCGGCACAACCGGCGCCGGCCGTTCCGATGACAGCCACCGAGTCGATGGCCACACCGTAGCCGTAGCCGTCGACCATCTCGAAGGCGATCTGATAGGTAGCAGTCGTGTTAGGCAGGGTAACGGTATCGGTCGTCCAATCCTGAATGTCATTGGGATAGTTGGCCAGGAGCACCCACGGCGAGGCCTGGTCGGTACGGTAGTAGACGTTCAGTTCATCCTGGTCGCCAGACCATACACGCTGAATGTGCTTGAAGATGAGCGTTGCATCGGCACCGCTGAGCTGGAGCACAGGCGAGATGATCTTGGTGGCATCGCCAGTGCTGTTGTGCGTGATGAGGATGTTGTAGCTACCATCGCCGGCACCCGTCGAAGAGCTGTAGTCGCCGGTACCCCACTCCCAAGTGCCGGGGCCTTCCTGGGCCCAGCAGTCGAAGACAGCTTCGCTCTCGAACGACTCAACCCACGGGAAGGAGCTGACAGAGGCACACGGTGTGGTGAACTGGTAGCCGTCGCTGTAGAGGCTGGTGTCGCCAACACCGCAGAGCTTGCGCACCCAGTAGACATAGTTGGCCGGGGCCTGCAGACCGGTGAGGGTATAGCTGTTGGTGGTTGCCACGACCGTCTGGTTGACAGTGTCGCCGACGGCGCGATAGGTAATCTCATAGTTGGCGTTGCTCGGGCCCTGCCACGACAGGGAAGCCCCGCCGCCTTCGCTGACGATGGCCGTCAGGTTGACCGGACGCGGGCAGGAGGCATACTTGATGTGGATGTTGTCCACGGCAGCAGGCTGCGGGATGTTGGTATAGCTGGCACCGGTGTTCTGGTTGAACCAGAAGAAGGCCACGCGGTGGATGCCGCTGATGGTGTCGAAGGAGGCCTCGTAGGTCTGCCAAGTGGTGTCGAGACGCACGGTGGCGATACGGTAGAGGTCGTTGACATTGCCCCACGGAGTGGTGATGTTGGCGGTGGAGGCGACAGTGGCGACGCTCGGATCGACCAGGAACACCATCAGGCCGTCGTATGAGGCGGTGGTGGTGCCACCGGCACGGGCGCGGAAGGAGAGGGTGTAGCTGCTGTCGACGGGGCCGAAGTCGATGTCGCGGTAGGCGGCAGCGTTGACAACGGCGTTGAAGGCATAGTTGAAGTAGGAGGCGGTGTCGCCAGCGGCGATGTACATGGCGTTGCTGCCGCTGTCGGCCACGGAGGTGCCGCGGTACCAGTTGTTGGTCTCGTGGTTGGTGCTGGTCTGCCAGTTGTTCCACTCGGCCACGTTCTCGAAGTCGTAGTTGTAGGGCAGCGTGGCGGGAATCTGGGTGGTGCCGAAGGCGCAGGCCATGCGGCTGTACTCGCTGGTGTCGCCGACGGCGCAGATGGACTTCACATAGTATTCACCCTGGAAGCTGCTGGGCAGGCCGGTGAGCGTGAAGGGGTTGCTGTTGGCGGTGACGGTGGTGCCGGTGCCGAGTTCGAAGCCGCGGGGGCCGTACTCGACGATCCACTGGCTGGCGCTGCTGCGCTCATGCCAACCGAGGTCGATTGTGGTGGTGGTGGCGTTGGAGGCAGTCAGGCTGTCGGGACGCGGGCAGGTGGGGATGACCTCGAGGGTCAGGTCGTCGAGGTAGAAGTAGCTGTAGGCGCTGTCGAAGGCGGTACGCATGGCAACATAGGCACCGTTGCCGGTGTAGTTGGCCATGGGCACTTCGAAGGTCTCCCAGGTGCTGAGAGCGCCGCTGTGCTGCACGGTGTCGACGACGACGAAGGAGCTGGCATTGGCGGGATCGCTCATCACGCCCACCTCAACGGCGGGACGGCCATAGGAGGAGCTGGTGTAGAAGAGGCTGAAGACAAGCTGCAGCTGGTTGGGCTGGTAGGTGAGGGTGTCGAGCTCGGGCAGGGTGAGGTAGGTCTTGTTGCTCAGCGTGGAGCTGGAGTACATGTAGATCGAGCCGCCGGTGGAGCCGCTGTGGTTGTAGGTGCCACTGATGATACCATAGCTGGTGGGAGAGTAGCTGCCAGCGTTGCTCCAGCAGTTGGGAGTGACGCCGGTGCCCCAGCCGTTGAAGTTCTCGGTGAAGGGCAGGTCGCTGATCTGGGCGCAGAGCAGGGTGGCCTCGACCGTGGCGGCGTAGGTGTCGCCCGAGCAGGTGTTTTCCACCATGAACTCATAGCGGCGGCCCTGGGTGAGGCCAGAGACGGTGTAGGTGCTGCCGGTGACGGCCACAGGAGCGCTCCAGTTGGCGTCGCCAGCCATACGGTAGTAGAGGTTCCAAGAGGTCTCGGTGTTACCCGGAGCCCAGACCACGGTGGCCGTGGTGGTGGTAACCTCGGTCACTGCAACAGCAGGAGCTGCGCAGGTGCCGTACTGCAAGCATCCGCTAGTGGAGAGAGTGATGTTGGGTCGATAGTAGCTACGGCTGCTCGGGGAAACCCCAGCGGGGTTGGAGCCGTCGAGGGGGCTGCTGTCTTGATATTTGTACATCGTGCGATATACCTGAGGCGAGGTTTGAGTGCTCTTGCCATAGAAGCCGGAGCTGCTGTGCGAAGCACCTGCGGGCTGGTTCATCGTGGTGGTAATGCAGATGTTGCTCGAACCGTCCCACACAAACGGGGTGGCCAGTTGGTAGGTCACCGATCCAGAAGTTCCGGTAGGATGCGGGCCATTATAAACCAAAGCCGCAGCACCCGTAGGTTGCCAGCTGGAAGCGCTGGTGCTTGTGAATTCGGTGGCCGAGGTGTTGGTCATATAGATGGAGAACTCCTTGGCATAGCTGGAGTTGTTGGTCCAAGTGTAGGTGATGGAGGTGATGGTGTTACCCAGACCCATATCTGTCAACTCGCTGGCCAGGTAGATGCTCTGGCACATGGTGTTGCCCCAAGAGCTGTTGACGGGTACGCCAGAAGTCTCGGAGGTGCCGGTGCCAATGGTGCCGGTAGTAGACAGGGCAGTGTCTTCAACCTCGCAGGGGAACTGCCTGGTGACGAAGTTGGCAGTAGCCACGCCGCCGGGGAAGCCCTCGCAATCGGTGGTCACACGCAGGTTGTAGTTTGTGTTGGCATTGAGGCCGGTGATGACGGCGTAGGTGCCGGTGACAGCGGGCAGAGCGGTCCAAGTCTCGACGGTGTCGACCTTGTATTCGACCGTGGCGCCGCTATAGGTGCCATAGAAACCGGGCTGCCAGGTGACGAGGGCAGAGGCGGGAGTGGTGCTCACGGTCAGTGCCTCGACAGGCGAGCACTGGGGAGCGGCCACGCAGCTGACGAAGATTTCGAAACCAGCGTTGACATTGGAGCCGTCGGCATGCCACTTGATGGTGATGGGGCCGGAGACGCAGGTGTCGAGCGGGATGGTCTGGTTGGTGCTGCTGTTGCCATCGTTCCAGAGCAGGTTGCCGCCGTCGCCCACACCCTCATAGATATAGAGGTGGTCGCAGCAACTCTCGTGGGCAAGGGTGCCGTAGAAGGTGAGCATGGAGTCGGCAGCAGCGGGATATATGGTAACCATACCGTCGAAGCTGGCGGCGTAGTCGCCATTGGGGCCACCATCGTCATAGATGGCGCCGCCGCACATGGTGATGGTGGCGTTGCCGCGACCCATGATGTAGGAGCCGGGAATGACGTTCACGGGGCCGCGCCAGTTGCTGTAGTTGCCGCCGCAGTCGGAACGGACATACATGTCGTAGGCCACACCGGCAGCGAGGTTGGTGAAGACATAGCTGGTGTCACTCATATCAATGGCGCTGTCAGCATCGGGAGTGGCACCGGCAGGGCCGACAAAGAGCTGCCAGGCCGTGGCTTCGCCCATTTCGGTCCACTGAACAGCCACACTGTCGGCAACGGCAGCGTTGACAACAAAGTTGTCGGGCTTGGTGCAGGGATTCACTTGCTCGACGAGCACATTGTCCAGCCAGTAGTACCAGTAGGAAGTGGTGCTGCTCTGACGCCAGACAAGGTAGTAGACGCTGTCGGGGTCGAGGCTGGCCAGGTTGGTGTCCAGCGAGAGGTCGTATTCATAATGATAGTAGGTGCCGGTGGTAGCGGGGTCGATGGTCTGGAGCACCACCATGTCGCTGGCCGCGACGGGGTCGGAGGTGTAGCCGAAGGTCATCTGGCCCGAGGAAGAACCTTCCTTGCGGAGGTCGAAGCTGACGAGCATCTGGTTCAGCGGGGCCGCGATATAGGGGGCGATGACAGCGGCCGTGCCAGCGAACTGGATGCTGTTGCCATAGCTGGTGGTGATGTAGGGATAGGAGCCGCTCATGACGCGAGTCCAGCAGGAGGGATAGCTGCTGGAAGCGTAGCTGTTGAAGTCCTCGTTGAGGGGCAGGCTCATGGTGCCGCAAGCCGTGCGGGTCGAAACGCTCGCGGGGATGCTGACATCCTCGCCGCCGCAGTCGGCCTGGACAGTGATGTTATAGTCGGTGTTGGCGTTGAGGTTCTCGAAGGTATAGGTCGTAGCGCTGACACTTTCAGGAGTGCCGCCGTTGAGGCTCACCAGCCAGCCGGACTCTTCACCACCGGCATTCCAGCTCACGGTGATGGAGTCGCTGCTGACATAGTCGACCGTGAGGTTATACGGAGCCGGGCAGGCGTTGACATTGATAAAGACATTGTCGACAGCTGCGGGAGGGTTGTCGCCGCCGCTGCCGTCGTTGGACCACAGGAAGGCCAACTTGTAGGTGCCGGGGGCGCTGATGCGGAACTCGCCAGCCAGGGTGGTGAAGGAGGACGATTCGGCAAGGGTATGCATGCCGTCGCTGTTGGCAGGAACGAGGTCGATGCAACCCGGCAGCTGGATGGTGGCGTAGCTGTAGGTGGTGCCGTCGCCGGCCTCGATATTCACACTGGCCGGGACAAGCCAGGCACGGAGGTAGTCGTAGTAGTGGCTTTCGCCCTCGCAACGCCAGTCGAACGAGAAGGCATAGGCGCCGGTGTCGCTGAAGTTGATGTAGCGGTAGGCATAGACATGGCTTGACGAACCATTGTTGTAGGCATTGGAGGTGCCATTGTTGTTGGAGACATAGAGGGCGTTGGAGTCGCCATTGTTCACGGCCGAGCCGATGAACCACTGGTTGGCAGCGCTGCCGTTGTCGAGCACCCAACCGGCGTTCTCTTCGGCATCTTCAAATCCGCAGGTATAGGGGAACTCTGTTACGGGTTCGCCCGGCAGGGTGCGGGCATTAAGCGGGGAAGAGTAGATGCTGGTGTCGCCGTCACCGCATATGGCGCGCACGCGCAGCGTGTAGACGGTGTTGGCGGTGAGGTCGGTGATGGTGTAGGGATTGTCGGTAACCTCGACCAAGCTGTCGTTAATGGCCAACAGCCAGGAGGTCTCTTCGTTGCCGGGGGTCCAGCTGAGGGTTATTTCAGACGTGTTGACGGAGTCCACCTGCAGCAGCGTGGGGTTCGGGCAGCTGACGAGGGTGTGGACACCGACGGTTGCGGCTCTCGACTCGTCGCCAGCACCGCAGTCGGCAATGACGCCAAAGAGATAGCTGTGGTCGGGAGTCAGGCCAGTGAGGGTGACAGTGGTGTCGTTGATGCCCGAAGCCATTACAGTACTGTCAGGCATGGTGATTACGGTGTAGGAGGCACCGCTGTTGAGGGTGTCGACCCAGCTGAGGGTGCAGCTCCAGGGAGCGATGTCGGTGGCAGTGATGCCGCGCACACGGTTGCATGTGATTTCGCCGGTGGTGATTGCAAGTCTCATGTTGGCGAGGTAGTTGCGTGTAGTCTTTGAACCGCCATAGGAACTCGTGTTGTAAGGGTCGGGATTGGTGCCGTCGCTATACAACTGGACAGCCGAGTTGCTTACGCTGGTGTAGGTGAAATTACGGGTTGAGTAGCCGCTGGTGGATTCGTGCATGGCGACCATCAGGTTGCTCGTGCCGTCATAGTCGAAGGGAGTGTCCAACTCAATGGTGACCCATCCGGTATAGTTGGCCGGGATGGTCCACGAGCCGGTGAAGACAAGGTCACTGGCAGTGACAGCCTCAATGTCTGTAGAAGACGTGAAGCTCGACCGCGAGACATTCTTCATGAACAGAGTAATGGTGTTGGTCTGTGCTGAAGAATAACTCTGTCCCAAGTGGAACTGAACAGCAGTAATCTGTCCGGCCATCTCAATGTCGCTGGCCGCATAGACCATCTCCGTGAAGGAGTAGCCATAGAGGGAGTTGAATGGTATGTAGTACGATGTAGACGTACCTGTACCAATCGTCACAGTGTCTTGCGCCTGTGCTCCCAATGGCAATGCCATGGCCACTATCGCGACCAATGGCATCAGAAACTTGTAAAATCGTTTCATAGGGTTTGTGTTTTTGGTTAATAAATAATTGAATAAAGTAATATTTTATAAATTCTCTACTTCAAAAAAAAACTTCTTTTTCTGAATTAATAGTGTTGGAGCGTTTTTGTCGGAGACAACACATACAGTTTGGGGACTGTACCCACCCCCCTCGCGCAGAACTTCAAACCAAGGTTTCTGCGCGAGGGGGATTATTTCCCTACAGACAACTGTATGACAATTCTTTGTCTCATATCAAGTGTGATTGATAGCAATTGCAAATATACGAATTTTTCATTACACGCAAAAAAAAATTTCAAAAATTAACATTTTTTTCCCGCGCCACCCCCAAAAAAAACATAACTCCTAACTCTTAACTCCTAACTCTTAACTCCTAACTGCTACATAACTCTTAACTCATAACTCTTAACTCCTAACTGCTACATAATTCGTCCCTTCTTATATCCTTCCTATATACTTCTCATATAGTTCTTATATAGGTGATATAAGAAGTATATGAGAAGTATATGAGAACGATATGAGAACGATATAAGAACAATATAAGAAATGTCGAATTATGTACCTCTTCGACCCCTCTCGGACCCCTCCAATCGGGAAACGCGGAGTCAGTTAGGAGTTAAGAGTTAGGAGTTAAGAGTTAGGAGTGAGGAGTGACGGGTTATGTTTTGCTGCGGGGCGGAGGCGGGCGGCGGAAACGAAGAATCACAACCACAACCGTATCAACGACTTACGACATACAGAGAAAATATTTTCCGCCATGTCGTTTTTTTTTCCTATCTTTGCACTCACGAATAACAATGTAATTATTAATCAAAAACATAAAATTATGTCAAAACTCCTTTTACTGGGCGACGAGGCAATAGCACAAGCCTTTATTGATGCCGGCGGCAGCGCCATCAACAGCTATCCCGGCACGCCTTCGACCCAGATTACCGAATACGTGATGAAGAGCAAACAGGCCAAAGAGCAGGGCGTGGTGGCCAATTGGTGCGCCAACGAGAAGACCGCCCTCGAGGCCTCGATCGGCGTGGCCTACAGCGGCAAGCGCGCCATGACCTGCATGAAGCACGTGGGCCTGAATGTCTGCGGCGACCCCTTCATGAACGCCTCCATCATCGGCACCAAGGGTGTCATCATCGTGGTGGCCGACGACCCCTCGATGTTCTCCAGCCAGGACGAGCAGGACAGCCGCTACTACGGCCACTGGGCCATGATCCCCATGCTCGAGCCCTCGAACCAGCAGGAGGCCTACGACATGGTCTTCGCCGGCTACGACCTCAGCGAGCAGCTGGGCACGCCCATCCTGATGCGCATCCCCACGCGTCTGGCCCACAGCCGCGCCGGCGTCGAGCGCAAGCCCGTCCGCGCCCAGAACCCCCTCAGCAGCCCCAGCGACCCCAAGAGCTACGTGCTGCTCCCGGTGAACGCCAAGCGCCTCTACCGCGACCTGATCGACAAGCAGCCCCAGTTCACCAAGATGAGCGAGGAGTGCGGCTTCAACCAGTACATCCCCGGCGACGACAAGAGCCGCGGCATCATCACCACCGGCATCGCCTACAACTACCTGCAGGAGAACTTCCCCGGCGGCAAGTGCCCCTACCCTGTGGTGAAGATTACGCAGTATCCCCTGCCCTTCAACATGCTGAACAAGCTATATGACGAGGTGCAGGAAATCCTCGTGCTCGAGGACGGCCAGCCCTTCGTCGAGGAGCACATCAAAGGCTTCCTGGGCAAAGGCAAGCCCGTGCACGGCCGCCTGGACGAGACCATCCGCCGCGACGGCGAGCTGAACGCCGAGAAGGTGGCTGCCGCCCTCGGCAAGCCCATGCCCAAAGGCCCGGCCGTGCCCGAGGTGGTCACCAACCGCCCGCCGGCCCTCTGCCAGGGTTGCCCCCACATCGACAGCTACCAGGCCGTCATCGACGTGATGAAGAAGTACCCCAACGGCCGCGTCTTCGGCGACATCGGATGCTACACCCTGGGCTTCAACATGGGTGCCATCGACACCACGGTCTGCATGGGTGCCTCCATCACCATGGCCAAGGGCGCCGCCGAGATGGGCATCTTCCCCGCCATCGGCGTCATCGGCGACGGCACGTTCGGCCACAGCGGTATGACCGGTCTGCTGGACTGCGTCAACGAGAAGGCCAACGTGGTCATCATGATCCTCGACAACGACATCACAGCCATGACCGGTGGCCAGCCCTCGAGCGCCAACATGAAGCTCTTCAACATCTGCAAGGGCCTCGGCGTCGACGAGAAGCACATCCGCCACATTGTGCCGCTGCCCAAGAACCACGACGAGTTCATGAAGATCCTCGAAGAGGAGATCGCCTACGAGGGCGTGAGCGTCATCATCCCGCAGCGCGTCTGCATCGTCGAGAACAAGAAACGTATTGCAGCTAACAAATAATTAACCATGGAGTGAAAAGAAGTGAAAAGAAGTGAAAGGAAGTGAAAGGACAATAGTTCCATCCGAGGCTTGACATCGACAAAAACATTTGTCCCCTCACTCCCTCTCACTCCCCCCCTCACTCCCCTCTCACTCCCCCAAAATAACGAACCAATGAAAAAAGACATCATACTTTGCGGCGTAGGCGGCGACGGCATCGTCTCCGTGGCCAAGATTATCAGCGACGCAGCCCTCAACCTGGGTCTCAACGTCAAGCAGAGCGAAATCCACGGCATGAGCCAGCGCGGCGGCTCGGTGTTCAGCCACCTCCGCGTGAGCAGCGAGCCCATCTTCGCCGACGTCATTCCCGAAGGCAAGGCCGACATCATCCTCAGCTCGGAGCCCATGGAGGCCCTGCGCTACCTGCCTTTCCTGGCTCCCGACGGCGTGGTCATCACCAACAGCGACCCCTTCGTCAACATCAGCAACTATCCCGACATCGAGAAGGTGTACGCCGAGCTGAAGAAGCAGCCCAAGCTGGTGTGCTTCAACGCCAACGCCATCGCCAAGGAGCTCAACGCCCGCGGCAACATGGTGCTGCTGGGTGCTGCCGCCCCCTACCTGGAGATTGCTTTCGAGGAGCTGGAGAAGGCCATCAAGGCCATCTTCGGCCGCAAGGGCGACGCCGTGGTGGAGACCAACATCAAGGCCATCCGCGCCGGCCGCGACGCCAAGTAAAAAAGCAACATTTTAACATCTTATATTATGGCTTACAAGATTATTGACATCGAAGGCATTGGCGCCGCCTACGCCGCCAAGCTGAAAGAGGCCGGTGTGGACACCATCAAGGAGTTCCGCCACCGCGTGCCCGCCAACCTCTATGCCAAGATGGTTGCCATCAACGACGAGAAGAACCTCTGCAACCGCATTCCCTCGGTGAAGGAGATCGAGAAGATGGTGGCCCAAGCCAAAGAGATGGAACCCACGGTCAAGTATTGACCCTCCCCTGCCTGCGGAGCCAACCTGGCGCCGACGCAGGCACAGTATGCAAGGCCGCGGAGCATCAGCTCCGCGGCCTTGTTTTTTATTATTTTTTTGCCGTTTGGTTTTTTATTTGTATTTTTGCAGCCGCAAAAACAAAGAGTGCCCATGCACATCAAGAAGCTGATAATACTGCTGCTGGCCACGTTGTGGCTGGTTCCCGCCAAGGCGTGGAACGCGCCAGTGGCGTCCGACACGGAGGCGCGGCAAGCCGCGTCGCTGCAGGCGGAGGAGGTTCTGCACCGTCCGCAGTGGAAGGATATCGGCATGCACGATGTGCTGGCGGTGACGAGTGTTGCGTCGGTGGCGCCGCCCAATGCGTCGCGGCTGGTGCACGACACCCCCTCGGCCAACGCTGCCACGGCAACGCTGCGCCATGCGGTGTACAGATGCGTGGCGGAGCGGCCGTCGGCCATACACCCCTATGTGCATCGGGGCTACATATACCTGCTGCAGTGTCTCAGGCTCTGATTCAGTTTTAAGCTTTAAGTTTTGAGTTTTAAGTTTTAAGTGGCTTCGCAGTATGCCGCTTGAAGCTTACCGTTTGCATTTTGGCATCTCAACCGGTTCAGTTGCAATAGCATGAACCGAATTGACGTTGCAATTGTTTTACATTTTCAAAAAGAAACCGAATGGAATACATCAGAAAATCAATCTATAACCTGCCGGAGATACGCCACACGCTGCTCCCGCTGTGGTCGGCCTGGCTGCTGACCGCCATCGGCGCCGTGTGCGGAGTGCTTTTGTTCCTACTGCCCGACCTCGGCGTCGGCGGGTCGTCGGCGCTGGCCGGGGGCGTCATCACAGGGGTATGCAGCCTGGTTACGGTGCTGTGCTACTGGGCCTTCGGCGACAGCCGCCGTCCCTACAGCCGCGACCTGCATGCCGTGCTCGAGCCTACCTATGCCTACTATGCGCCTGCGCAGCAGCAGGCCATTGTCGCCGCCCTCGAGGCCAAGGACGAGAAGGCGCTGGAGGCCGTCAAGCGGCAAGCCAAGCCCGAGCTGGCCTTGGTGCGCTACAGCGACAAGGAGGAGCGCGTCTACTACTCCCAGCTCACACGCGTGGACGGCAAGCGCTACCTGCCGCTCACGGACATCATTGTCAACAAAATCAAATAACGAAAAAAATGGAAAAGATACAGACAATCAATGAATACATCGCCACCGAGATGGGTGGCAAAATAGTTCGCAAACGCAAAACGCCTCTGGCCGGCCTGTTGCTGATAGCTGTGGGCGTAGCACTGATGGTGCTGATGCACACCACGCACATGGCCGACAGCCTGCAGGCCGCGGCGCTGACGGTGGGACTCATCTGCCTGACCCTGGGGCTGGTGCTTACGGCCATGGCCCTCAGCGGTGCCCTGTGGTGCTACCGCTACGTGGCCACGGGCAGCAAGCTGAAGGAGAAGAAGGTCTACCTCGGCGCCGACGACTACAACAAAGCCGCCGAGGCCCTGCGCAACGGCGACAAAGGGGGCCTCGGCAACCTCAAGGCCGTAGTCAGCTCGAACGGCGCCCTGCACGTGCTGCGCAGCCTGGACGGCAGCATCGCACTGCTGCAGGCGGGCCGTTTCGACACCGGCCACTTCGAGGCCGAGACTCCCGTCATGGTCCTTGTTGGCACAGAAGTTGCAGCGATAGAAACGTTATGCAAATAGAACTCTTTCTACTGGTCCTGTCGACCCTCTTCTTTGCCAGCATACTGGCCGGCAAGGCGGGCAGCCGCTTCGGCGTGCCCGCCTTGCTCTTGTTCCTAGCCGTGGGCATGCTCTTCGGCAGCGACGGCCTCGGCATCCGATTCGACAACATCAAGGTGGCGCAGATTATCGGCACCGTGGCGTTGAGCGCCATCCTGTTCTCCGGCGGCCTGGACACCAAGATCGCGGACATCAAGCCCGTCCTGGGGCCAGGCACCACCCTGGCCACCCTCGGCGTATCTGCACCCGACGACGCCCCCAAACCGCCCAAGCGCCCCTGGTACAGCGTCCTCTTCGACGACAGCGAGTGAAAAGCATCACCCGGATACAATAATATTCTTCGGTCTGCGTTTATCGTGGGCAAAACATAAAGAATTATTATGGCAAAGAAACTATTGTCTGTACTCGCACTGCTCACGCTGACGGCCGCCTGCGGCAACCGCCAGCCCCAGCCCGTCTCCCCCCAACCCGAGGTGGTGGCCAGCTTCCCGCTGGGCAGCGCCACCGAACTGCGACTGCTCTCCGACGGCAACCTCTCGCAACTCGAGCTCTACTACGGCGGCGACCTGCAGGAGCTGGTCGGCACCGCCAACACCGACTACCTCCGCAACAACGAGGGCCACATTGTGCTCGACACCCTCACCGACACCGCCCTGGCGCCCGCCTACGTGGTCCGCACCTTCGACCGCTCGTCGACCTACGGCGCCGAGGTGTGGTACCTCCTCTACCCCTACCGCCGCGACGACCCCGACGGCCCTTGGAACCTCGTCAAACTGCCCACCGACCGTCCCTCCGCCGAGGACATAGCCCCCTACCTCAAATGACACTGACCGCCACACACATCATCGGCATCCTCCTCACCGTCGGCCTACTGCTGGCGGTGAGCATCCTTTCGGGCCGCAAGGTGAAGGACGCCCACAGCTTCGCCACCGGCGGCAAGGCAGGCAGCTGGATGGTCTGCGGCGCCATCCTCGGCACCCTCGTGGGCGGCCAGAGCACCATCGGCACCGCCCAGCTGGCCTTCTCCTTCGGCCTCTCGGCCTGGTGGTTCACCATCGGTGCCGCCCTCGGAGCGTTGCTGCTCGGACTGGTCTATGCTGGACCCCTGCGCCGCAGCGGATGCACCACCCTCATGGAGGTGGTGCGCAAGCAATACGGCCCGCGGGCCGAAACGGTAGGCTCCATCCTCTTCCTCACGGGTATTTTCATCAGCATCACCTCGCAGCTCCTCTCCTCGTCGGCCATGCTGGGCAGCCTCTTCGGCCTGCCTTTGACGGCGGCCCTCGCCATTGGTGCCGTGCTCATCGCTGCCATCGTTCTCTTCGGCGGCATCAAAAGCGCCGGCGCCAGCGGCATCGTCAAACTGGCCCTGCTCTACGTATGCTCCCTGGCCGCCGGCATCGCCGTGTGGCGACTGGGTCACGGCCTGGCAGGATTGCACGAGAGCGTCGAGGGCCTGTATTCCTCGCCCCTGCTGGCGCAGATGAACGACATCGCCTCGGCCGAGGACATCCACCGCCGCTACGGCAGCCTCATAGCCCGCGGACCGCTGAAGGACATCGGCGGATGCCTCTCGCTGACCCTCGGCGTCGTCTGCACACAGACCTACGCCCAGGCCGTCTGGTCGGCCGCCACCACCCGCAAGGCGCAACGCGGCGCCGTCTACTGCGCCGCGCTCATACCCCTCATCGGTGCTGCCTGCACCCTGGTGGGCATCTACATGCGCGGCCACTACGTCACCGCCGCCGAGGCCGCGGCCCTGCAGGCGGCAGGCGAACGGCTCCCCGACGGCATCGGCGTGATAGAGAACTCGCTGCAGGCCTTCCCCTCGTTCATCATCGGCCACCTGCCCCCGTGGCTCGGCGGCATAGCCCTCGGCACACTCCTAATCAACATTCTCGGCTGCGGCAGCGGCCTGGTGCTCGGCGCCTCCACCATCGTCATGCGCGACGTGGTGCGGCGCGACTCGCTGCGCGGCCTCCGGCTGGCCATCGTCGCCCTGCTGGCGCTGGGCGTGCTGGCGGCGCACTTCATGCGCGGCTCCTTCATCAACGACCTCGGCTTCCTCTCCCTGGGCCTCCGCGCCGCAGCCCTGCTGCTGCCGCTGAGCTTCGCCCTCTGGCTACCCGGACGCTTCACGGCAAAGGCCGTCATCGCCTCCATGATCGCCGGCACCGCCGCCATGCTCGCCGCAGGCCTCCTCCGCCTCCCCGCCGACCCCATGTACTACGGCCTCGCAGCCTCGGCACTCGCCCTGCTGCTTGCGCCCCGCAAACACAAAAACCCGAAAGCAACAACATCGCAATGAAAATCAAGAAAATAATCCTCACGCTGACCCTCCTGTTCCTCACCCTCGCCGCCACGGCGCAGAGCTACATCGGCACCATGGAAATCGACGGCTACACGCGCAAGAACGTCGACGTGCGCCTAGCCCGAACACAGCAGGGCAACATCGTGCTCTACATGTACAACGTCAAGTTCGCCCGCCTCATGCCCGTCAAGGTCGACATGGAAATCCCCGGCCTCACCCTCGCCGACGGCCGCCTGCAGGGCAACGGCATCGTCCCCACCTCCAAAGGCAAGCCCTACGACAAGTACCGCGTCACCCGTTTCGACGGCACCGCCGACACCGAAAAAATCACCTTCTCGTGCTTCCTCGGCGACAAGCAGATGAAATTCTCGGGCCTCCGAACGAAGAAAAACACCACTAAAAACCAATAGCTTACATACAAAAATAAAAAAATATTTGGCCAGTTTGGAAAATGTTCGTACCTTTGCACCCGATTTCACCACGGTGAAACGCGTTGCATGGTGGGCGTAGTTCAGCTGGTTAGAGCGCCAGATTGTGGATCTGGAGGTCGTGGGTTCGAACCCCACCTCCCACCCCAACGACAAAGCGGAGTCCTTTCGGACTCCGCTTTTTTTTTGTCCTTTTTCCACCCCCCGTTCTCCACTCTCCGCTCCCCACTCCCCCACTCCGAGAGGGGTCGAAGAGGTACATAATTCGGCATTTCTTATATCGTTCTTATATCGTTCTCATATACTTCTCATATACTTCTTATATAGGTGATATAAGAAGTATATGAGAAGTATATAGGAACTATATGAGAAGGGCCGAATTTGCCCCCTTTCAGGGGGAGTGATGAGTGATGAATGATGAGTGTTGGTTCCGTTCTGTAGAGACGCAGCGTGCTGCGTCTCCCGGCAGACGTTCCCGCCTGTAGAGACGGGGCATGCCCCGTCTCCCGGTACCCGTTGTTGTCACGGAGACGCAGCACGCTGCGTCTCTACAGATGCGCTGGTTGCCGTGGAGACGCGGCATGCCGCGTCTCTACAGGTGCGGACGGACGGCACGGACGCCAGTCTTTTCGCTGGGACAACCACCCGATTTTTGCAAAAACCACCCCCAAAGGAACCGTTTTACAGCGTGCAACGGACGTTCCCGTACAGAAAATGACGTTTTCAACAACGTTGATTCATAGCACATTGAAAAATATTTTCAAAGAAAAGTGAAAAAATATTTTGCCAGTTCGGAAAATGTTCGTACTTTTGCACTCGCTTTTGAAAGGTAAAAGCAACCTTGGAACAAGGAAAAATGGTCCGGTAGTTCAGTTTGGTTAGAATACATGCCTGTCACGCATGGGGTCGCGAGTTCGAGTCTCGTCCGGACCGCCAAACAAAGAAAGAAGTTCTCACAAAAGAGAACTTTTTTAGTTTCAAGCTTTAAGTTTTAAGCACTAAGTAGGCAAAGCATCCTGCGAGGCCACTTAAAACTCACAGCTTAAAACCTACAACTCAATATTGGGGCTGCCTGGTTTTGACAGCAAGGATAATGGGTTTGTAAGCATGCAGGCTGACGCGCCAGAAGCCTCAACCACAGACGCAAAAAGATAATTGGCGAAAACAACTACGCTCTCGCTGCCTAACCGAAGAACAGTAAGTTCGGCTTAATCCCCGCGCAAGGCGCAGGGACGGGACATCTCCCAGCCGCCCCGACCGTCGGCTGCTGACCAGGAGGTGCTCATAAAGACGGGATAGCCTGCACGACGTCTCTACCTGCGGGCGAAATTTTAGAGACTACGGGTGGCCTTGGGTGCCGATGTCCGGAGCCGCCCCGACAACCAACCACCGGATAAGCATGTAGAAAGCAGATTTGTTACTTGTCTGGACGGCGGTTCGAGTCCGCCCAGCTCCACAGAAGAAGAGGTCC
>Ga0326511_10000832_pt1 | contig 26722 bp, 38 predicted proteins | sample 0_2496_0518_D_FD_203701 | JGI IMG/M metagenome (GOLD analysis project Ga0326511, IMG submission 203701) | Bovine rumen microbial communities from UC Davis, California, United States - 0_2496_0518 | ecosystem: Host-associated > Mammals > Digestive system > Stomach > Rumen | place: USA...
TTGCTTTTCCGGGGCTTTGCTGGTGTTTTTTTATCGGCAAAATTCCCGCTGTTATCGGTGGAATGGCGAAAAATGGCGGTTGTCTGGGCGGTTGCGGGATTTCGCCCGATTCGGTGCGGGTTTTTTTGTCAAGTTTTTTGTCGGCTGGGATTGGTGCTGGGCATGCGTTGGCCCGGGCGGATTATGTATAGTCGGTTGCCGGGGGTGTTTGGGTTGTGTTGCTCGGGCTGGCGTTGCCGGGGTGGTTGGCGCGATGGGCTCGGCTGGGCGATGGTGCTGCGGTGGCTGGCGCGGGATTGTATTTTTTTGGCGCGCGCATCTCCGCAGGGAGGGGGGGTAGCCACGGTCTCTTTTCAGGTAGGTATCAGGAAAACTTGCGTAGGGGGTGTGCTGACGAATACGACGAACAAAGCGCTTGACTTTTGGTGGGGGTGTATGTTAATGTATATACAAAGGACGGAAAGACGATGGACGGCGAAAAATATTTTAATTGTGCTGTTGAGCTGACTGACAAACATCCTGGGGTTCAGTTTGCTGAGATGTTGACCCACGACAGTCGGGTTAGTCAGTTAGAGAGATTATATTTCCAAGACGATTGGCGAGATTTGCCTTTATATGGTTATAATACCTTCTGTTTGAAAATGGAAAACGAGGGGCAAAAAAGCTGGCTTGCGAAGATTAAGGAACTTGATAGTAATGTAATGCTCAGGCATCTGGAGAGCCAGTTGATGCAGGCTAGTCGCAACGGGCAGAGTCCGAATCGGGCTGTTTTGGAAGCGACGGTGAAGGCTCTGCAGGGCGTAAGTGCTGTAAGCAAGATAGCGACGGAGTCTGGTGTAGGCGGTGGGAGCTCGGTGATTGAGGTAAGATTCATACCTTCCCTGGATGAACCGGTTGAGGCAGACAAGCAATTGTCGGCGGATGAAAGCGAGGTGGTCGAGTAATGGATATAATCAGCGACTATCGCCCGATAATTCAGAATATAAAACACTACAAGTATCGATACCTGGTGTATTTGAGTGGGCGACTTGGGTTGGCGAAGTCCACGAATATTGCTAGGGCTTTGCTGACTATTGCTATGATGAAAAGGCTGAAAATCGCTTGTGTTCGTGAAACGCAGAACTCGATTAAAGACTCGGTCCACGCACAGTTGTCTGACGAGATAATAACGAATTCTCTGCCTTTTGAGATTTACAAAGAAAGTATCTACTGCCCGGCAACTGGCAGTGAAATTATTTTTAAGGGGTTGCGAGAGACCAACCAACATAATATACGTTCTATGGCTAATATAGATGTTGCGTTTATTGAAGAAGCCCAGGCTATATCGACGACATCTTGGGAATCGTTTGCCCCGACTATACGTAAGGCGGGGTCGTTTATTATTATTGCTGGAAATCCTGACGAAGAATCTGACGTGGTGTATCAGTTGTTTGGACCGGAGGCGCCCCGACGCCCCGACGTGTATTACTGCTATAAAGATTTTAGATATAACCCGTTCAAGTTGCCAAATGCGGTTTTGCAGGATATTGCTATGATGAAAGCGAACCGCCCTGATGACTATGAGCGAATATATCTTGGTAAATTGCGGACAGCGGTAGACTTGCCCGTGGTTCGTTCTTGGGACCCTGAAAAGAACATCGGGGTTGGCAAAGAAAGCAATACAATCTACTGGTCGCTTGATTTTAACGTCAATCCACAATGCTCGGTTATATGCCATTGGAACGGCGGGAATGATTTTTACTTTAGCGACGAGATTGTATTAGAAAATGTATCTACATATAGGGTTGCCGAAGAGTTTGTAAAGTTATATAAAAGAAAATACGATGGCAGACCTTTGGTAATAAATGGGGATGCTTCTGGTCGCAATAGGTCGTCTAACAGTGAATTTTCAAATTATGCTATTATTGAGCAGGTGCTTACAAAGGAACGGATACGGTTTGACTTCCAGGTTCCAAAGGCTAACACTAGTATCAGCAACAGGGTTAATAACTTTGATTGGCACGTTCGGGGGCTGGACGGGAAGCCACATATATTGGTAAATCCAGAGTGTCGGCATTTGTGCCATTCGTGTAAGTTATTAAGTTATGATAAAAACGGCAATATTATTGAAGTGCCGGCTCGTCCTGGTATGAAAACAATAGACTATGCAAAGTCGCATATCTTTGATGCGGCATCATACTGTGTAATGGCAAACGATTGTGTTACAGAAGCGTTTGTTAAAATGCCCAAAAGTAATACTTTATCAATTAAAGAATCTTGGGAAAGAGCTTTACAAAGGGCTGCTTGTGGAGGTGCTTTATAATGAAAGAAATATGGAAATATATAGATGGGTTTAATGGTCGTTATTCTGTTTCAAGTTTTGGAAGAGTGAGAGCAGAAAACAGATGGTGTTATAATCCTAGGTATGGTAAATTTTTTCTTGCGGGTAAAATGCTTAAACCATCAAACAATAGTAATGGGTATTTAACAGTAACATTAGCTCTTAATGGGCGTTCGTTCCCTTTATGTGTTCATAGAATTGTTGCCCAGGCTTTTATTCCAAATCCTAAAAATAAACCACAAGTAAATCATATTAATGGGAATCGGGCAGATAATAACGTTAATAATTTAGAATGGTGTACTCAATCTGAAAATAATTTACATTCTTATCGTAAATTAGGTAGAATAAAAGTAGGGCTCAAAGGGGAAAATAACCCTGTTTCAAAAATTGTTTTGCAAATAAAAAATGGAATTGTTATAGCTGAATTTTGTAGCGTGACAGAGGCGCAAACAAAAACAGGTATTGCTAGACAATCTATTGGTAAGGTTGCTAATAAAAAACTTAAATCCGCTGGAGGTTATAAGTGGGAGTGGAAAAAAGATGACGGAGAAAGAGATTGCTAAATGGCAGTATCTTACAAAGAAATATCCCGAAAGGGCTGGGCTGGCGTATGAAATATATTGCCGGCACAAAACAAAAGACGCCAATGTAACAACCTACTTTATGTGGGCTGGGAAGTTGGAAAACCAAACCGAACAGAGGTATCGCAAAGGGTTGCGAAAATTCTGTGAAAATGAAAGAACAAAAATGGAGATAAAAAATGGTTAGAAAATTAACCGATGAAGAAAGATGGCTGCCTGTTGTCGGTTATGAAGGGTTTTATATAGTGAGTTCTTTGGGCAGGGTAAGATTATTAGAGAGAAGTGGGTTTAGAAAAAATGGAAGATTTTTTTATGTGCATTCTAAAATAAAGAAACCGTATTTAACAAAATTTGGTTATTATAGACTGCGTATGGAAAAGAACAAACATTCTAAACACATATTTGTTCATCGTTTGGTAGCAGAGGCGTTTATACCAAATCCCGAAAACAAACCGCAAATAAATCATAAAAACGGGATACGAACAGATAATCGAGTCGAAAATTTAGAATGGGTAACAAGAAGTGAGAATATTATACACTCTTATAAGTTTTTAGGGCACAAAGCTACACAACTGTTTGGGAAAGATAATCCTATGTGCAAAATTGTGTTAAAAATAAAAGACGGGGTCGTTATACAGGAATTTTTTGGTGCCAAAGCGGCAGCAGAAAGCATAGGTGTACGTACTGATACAATTAGTAAAGTATGTGCAGGAAAATATAAAACTTGTAAAGGTTTTGTATGGAAATATAAAAACAAAAAGGAACAAAAATGGTAAAAAAACTTATAACTTTTTCATTCGCTCCAAATTCAATCGGTGGGTTTTGTTGTATATGTAATGGAGTGCAAACAACAAGAGAAAAACATTTTTCTGCTTGTATTCCAATGACAAAACACGCTTTTTTAGAAGCATTGGAAAACCGTATTAAATTCAACGAATTGTTGGGTATAGATATACGTGATGGTTGGCAAAACGCATTAAAAGACGCTATTGAACCGTTTATTACAATGACCGAAGACGCAGACCCTGCGGTGGTTGCAGATGCCGTAGCTAAGGCAGACATCAATATTCGTGGGGAAGAAGAAGTTGCGAAAGATGTTGAAGTTTTAGAAGTTGAAAACGAAAAATTGGTTGCCGAAGTTGAAAAAGAAGTAATAGAAGAAAAACCTGTAAAGAAAACACGTAAAACAACAAAAAAAGCACAGAAGGAAGTAGAAAATGACAATAGACGAGAAGAAGTTGTTGCAGATAGCGTCGAGAATGCCGGAAGTGAACCAGATTCTGGAGTATCTGCTGAAGGAACAAGCACCGCAGATAATGCATAGGGAAAACGAACAAGTATTTAAGGGTTTTATGATGGCATATTATGCCATCACAGAACTCCAAAACGTAACCACAACACAGGAGTAAAAAATGAACGATATCACAGAAGAAGAATTGCAGAAAGCAGTTGCTGGAGAAGAAACTAACACCTTGACGGGGTTGGCGGCGGATTTGCAGGCAGAATTTACTGAAGACGAAGAACCTAAAACAGAAACAGAACCTGCCCAGGAAGAAGTTGCAACTGACGAGCCGGCTAAGGAAGAGCCTGCTCAGGAAGAACCAAAACCCGATGAACAACCCGCTGAAGAGCAAGAACCTGTTGCCGAAGAAGAACAGCCAGCGCAGGAAGAGCCAAAACCAGAAGAGCCAAAGTTGATTTTGGGCAAGTTCAAATCGCAAGAAGATTTGGAAAAGGCATATCAAAACCTAGAAAGAAAGATGGGTGAAAAAGCCCAAGAAGTAAAAGAAGTTGCACAAGTTAAAAGTGATGACTTTGATAAAGCAGTAGATGCTAAAATCGCCGAAGAGTCTTGGAAAATTGTAGATAAGGCTTTTGATACAATCACAGACCCCGAACAAGCAAAAGAAGCCCAGTTTTTATTAATGAAATTTAAGAAAACTGCGAACCCCGACTATTTAGAAAAGGCTCGTGGTTACTTGGATGCTCGTGTTGACCGTCGATTAGAAGTCGACACAATGGATGTTGCTGCGAAAATTCGGCAGGAAGCCAATGCTCACCGTCAGGAAATCTTATTAAAGCCTTTGGCAGAAGAATTAGACAAAATGGCTGAAGAAGACCCTGAATTTATGAACGACGAGCAAAACCAAAATTTGATGGCGATGGCAATTAAGCTGAATCCAACCACGGTTGATGTTCGTATGGTTAAAAAACAAATCCAATCTTATGGCAAAAATCAGTATGAAAGGGGATATGAAGCGGCTAAAAAAGAATTTGCTAAGCAAGTAGAGAAAAAAGCCGTGTCTGTAAAGTCCACAACTCATATTGAAACACCAAAACCAAAAAAACCAATAGAATCAATGAGTATTCAAGACCAGTTAGAGGAAGAAATGAAGTCTTTGTTATCATAAGGACAGAAAAATGAGTAAAACATTAGAAATAATTTGCGGAATTGTTGTCTGGGGTTTTGTAATCTTTGTGATTTGTCTATTGTTTTCTGGTTGTTCTCGCAAAACGCCTGTTGAATCTGCATTTGGCGGGGTTCAGCAGGCTATTGCCGAGACTAAAGTTAGTTTGCCAGCCGAGTGTAAAACCAGCGAAGTGTTGGCAAAGTTTGACGAATTGGAAACTAAACGACAAATTGCAGAAAGTGTGTGCGAAGCTAAGATAAAAGACACCCAAATTAAGTGGGAAAGGACAATTTGGCTGATAATTTTAGTGGTCGGGGCATATTTTGCAAAATTTTTTATAAAAAAATAAAAAAAACATAAGTCGATTTGTTTATTATATAGTAAGAAGTGAAAAAAACCTGATTTGAGTTGGATAACCTTCGGGCCCGATAAAAACAGACAATTTTTGACACATTGAAAAAAACATAAACAATACAAATAAACGAAAAAAGGATAAATAATGTCTAATAATGCATTTTTGAACGGCGTTGCCCCGTACAACGCAGTTAGCGAAAAATGGTCAAAAGTTCTGTTAAAGAATTTATCCTTGGTTGGTGTGTATAAACACATCGCCGTTGACCACTCTTCTGAATTGTCAGATAACTCTGATGCGATTCATTTACGTATGGTAAACGATTCTTCTGTTACCGTTGCCAATTACTACACTCGTAGTGCAACTCCTGGCACAGCTGGTACTGAAGGCACAATTACTTACGGCACAGCCGCTGTCGATGATTATGTATTGCAATTGACAGAAACTCCATCTACTGCAGTTAGCTTTGAAGATTATGCTTTGAAAACTGCTGATGTTTCTTTCCAAGCGAAGATTATCGAACGTGGTTTGTATGCTTTGTCGAAATACATTGACACGTTTGTTATGAGCACAATCACTGCTGCTGCTGGAACAACGCTGACTGCGTTCAATGCTACGACTGCTGCTGCGGGCGATGTCTATGACTTGTTGTTGCAAGCCGCTGCTGTTTTGAAAAAAGCTGGTGCAACTCCAGTGTCGAACGTTTCTGACTTGGCGGGCGACCGTGGATTGAAAGAAGTTGGTTATGTCTGTGTTAACCCAGATGTAATGCGCTTTATCTTGAAAGAACCAGCATTTGTGAAAGTCGATATGACCGATAAGAATGCTTTGTGGAAAGATGGTGTTGTTCGTGGAACAATCGCAGGTTTGGTGGTGTTAGAATCCTCAAACTTGGAAACAAATGCTTCCAACGTCTGCACAATCTTCGCTGGAATCAAATCAGCGGCTCACTTTGCTATTAAGAAAATCAGTGACCGTATGATTCCTGCACAAAACAACTTCCAAATGTTGTGGTCTGTTTTGACAAGCTGTGGTTGTGTGGTTTCTCACCCGAACGCGATTGTCAAATGTGCAGTTACAGTTGCTTAATAACTGTTGTGGTTGGTGGGGGTACCGTTCGCCCCCACCCCAAATACAAATAAGAGTAAAAATATGATAGTTTGCGATTACGAATTAGGCGAAGTAAAGAAAAGAGAATTAACATCAGACGAAAAGAAAGATGTCTGTGATTATGTTGTTTCTCGCTGGAATGCTTGGAGCAAGCCAGTTGAGTCTTTACAAGATAACACACGAGTTATTCGTGACCGTGCCACTCCAACAATTTGTGATATTAAACAGCCAGAAAGAAAAAAAGACTGGCACTCTAATATTAGATTAAACCGTATGTATGAGTATTACAACAAATTATACGGTATTTTGTATGAAACATTTTATGATAAGATTTCGTCTTATCTGAAACTTGGCAAAGATAACCACGATAAAGTTTATAATTTAGCGTTAGACCAAGAAAATAAAAAATGCCTTTTGGTGTCTATTAAAGATATGTTGGACACAGGCGAAGTGGTTGCTAGTTCGGAATATAAGGCGATTTATAAGAAAGAAGTTTTGCCAATCGAACAAATCGGTATGGTTGACCCGGCATCTATTGTTTCTGTACGTGAAAACTCCTTTGTCGTTCGTCAAGAAGTCGGTCGTCGCCTTAACTTTGTTCGTATTGACCCGTGCAACTTTGTGTACGACCCCCTGATTACACCTTGCACGGAAGATTTTTACGAATGCGATAAAATTATTAAACAATGGAAAACCCGTCGGGAAATTCTGTCGAACAAGTCGTATGAAATTGACCGTCAGCAGTTTGAAAACACTTTCCCACAACAGACGACTCCAAATATGGAATCTCAAGACGAACAAGATGTTAATAGTGTATATCGTTATAACCAGATAGAAGTCTTGACTATGTTTGGAACGTTTTATATTAACGGGAAGGCGTATGAAAACTATGTGGCCGTTATAATTGGTCGTGCGTTCTTAGCATATTTTGCTCCTAAAGGTATATACACCCCAGATATTTATTATTATCCATTCCACGCAAGGGGAAATGGTGCTCGTGGGGTGTCGCCTTTGTTCTACATAGCAGACCTTTGCAAAGCCGAAGAAGATGCGTTTAACGATACTCGTGATGCTGTTAAATTACAGTTAAACCCAACTCGTTATGCACCTACAGGGTTCTTTGAAGAGAGTGTTGTGAAGCAAGAGCCGGGCAAAATCATTACGTATCGTCTTGGTATGCAAGACCCGAACGCAATTATCAAAGAAGTTATTGATGCCCAGCCTGCTTTACAGTCGTTCCAAGAAACGACCAAACAGTTGGAAAAGGAAATTGCTGGTATTGATAACGGGCAATTGTCTGTAAAGTCTGAAGCTTTGACAGAAGAAGAAGTTAAACGTATTGCTGTTAGCGAATCTTTGATTCCAAATATGATTATTTCGGGCATTATGTTGAACGTTGTTAGCCGTTACTTGAAAGACTGCGTGCAAATGGTTGACGGCGAAGAATTAGACGGCAACGTTGTCAAGACCGCTTGGGAATATGCAAACGAACAATTGCAAATGCAGAATATTGTTGCTTTGATTGAGAAAGTTGGTGCAGCAGACCCAACAATGCCAAAGATTCAAGATACAGCGGCACGTGCATTACAGGCTATGGGTGTAAATCCAGCCGACTACTTGAACGATGGTCGCACACAACAGATTATCCAAACGTTTGGTGGGTTGTCAGACGACGTTATACAACAATTGGCACAAATGGGGCAACAGTTACAAGTTGAACAGAATAATATTGCCAAGGCGTCTAAGATGATGGCACAAATACAAGACGACGAATATCGTAAAGTATTGCGTAAGTCTTGGGAAGAAACAGGTATGATGCCAGAAGCTGTTATGGTTCCAAATGGCGATGCGGTTATGGAAGTTCCAGTTACAAGAGTAACACCAGAAACACAAGTTAAAAACAAAGTATCAACAACGGCGGACTAAAAATGAAATCATATAAAGACTTACTTATTGAAACACTAAACCAACGGCACATTATAGATAATCGACAGATTGTTGATGTCGCTGATATAACAAAGTCGGTGTTGGTTGCATTTGACCGCGCCTGCTCAGAAATGCGAGACATGTATAATTGGATTTGGAATTATAAGGAAGATACTTATGTGACCCAAGCGGGGCGCACTACTTACCCAATGCCATATGGTATTGTTAAAGGGTTGGACTTGCAAGATAATGACGGCAATAAATGCACTTTGGATTTTGTTGCAGAATTGACCGCAAAAGACGGTTGTCCGACACAATGGACGCACGATTGGGCAAATGAAGAATTGTTGATTGCCCCTGCCGAAAAAGACGCAAATCATACAATGATAATCAAGTATTATGATAAAAACATTGCGTGTATTGGGGCGCGCACAGATGGTAACTTGTTGCAAACATTTGATTCAACTGGAACACAAGCATCTACCGACAATCAGTTTTTAAATGTGCCAACAAACATTTATGAAGCATATGCAAAATGCGTCACGACATTGGCTCGCGTGTATTTGAATGAGGGCGCGCAACCAAGCGTATTTGAGGCACAAAGACAAGAATTCCAAAACGCATTAAATTCGTTGTTGGAATATGCAAAAACACCATTCTATAAAGCCCAGAGGTTTGAGATATGATGTATAAACTTGAAAATGGAAAATTGATTACACCGCCGACCGTTTGGAAAGGCGTTGTTGGTTATGATAGGGATTTGCAACGATTGACAGCAGACGGTTGGTTACCTTTGATTGTTACTGGCGAAGGTGATGTTGTTGAGTATATACAACACAAAGACCATATAGAAGAAAAACATAGTGTGCCACCGTATGATTATAAAGAATTGCGCCGTCAAGCGTATCCGTCATTGGGCGACATGATAGATGCTATTTGCAAAGCCTATGAAGGAAAACCAGACGAATTGAATGCTCTTATGGCACAAAGAAATATAATTAAAACAACAATAAAGAAAGAACCTGATGCCGATTAAAGTAGACCCTTTTATAAACCCTTTCCGCACGCATATTAAACCTGATAATAGTGTGGTGGAAGTTATAATTGTTAATGGTAAAACATACGAAAAGGTGGTGCGGAAACATGGGAACAACTAATGTGAATCTTTTATGGAAAGACTTCAAGGGTATTCGGAAATTGAATACAATAAATTCTGAGGCTGTGTTTGGTGCCGATATTGCCCATGGGGTGCAGTTATCCAAAGAAAAATCAGGGCAAAACCGCAGTATAAAATCAGCAGGGTGGTTTAATGAATATACTACTGTTGCCGAGCCTGTGTTGCGGTTGTTTAGTGCGAATATATCGGGATATGCACAACCCGACCAGTTGATAGCATTTACTAGGGGAGAAAACAATATAAATGCATGGATTATAACCGACAATACCGAGATTGTGAACCCAATCCAAATTGCAAGTTTCCCGTCGTTCAGCGATGTAACCGATGTGTGTATGACGCAGTTTGGCGACCATATGGCGGTCGTTGTTGCATTTGATACAACACAGTTGGGATTTATTACTTATTCTGCATCGGCAATTACAGGCTGGACACCAATGGGGGCAACTGGATTTTATTATCGTTTGGTGCCAATTACAGAAACAACTACAAATACGGCGGTTGATAAAATATCGCGCGTCCGCCCATATCGGTCAAGGTTAGCAATCAACGGACAAACAATATACGACCAACAACACGCCGAAACAATCAACGGGGTGTGGTTTAGTGAAGCGGGAAATCCGACGGTGTTCACATCGTCATATATTTCAAGTGCAACCGATACGAGTGCGTTTTTTGTAGAAACTGGCGAATATGTAAATCAATTGGAAGAATATCACGGTTTGACTGCGTTTTGTCGCAACCGTTCTTATAACATCACTGGCACTAGCCAAAACGACATCAAGGTCGAACCATTGACGGCGAAAGGGGTGTTTGGGAATGCGACATTTACAATCAACGGAAAATGTGCTTATGTGGATTCTTGGTCAAAAAATATATTTACATTGCGCGATAATATAGACGGAACGATTGGGTTTGATGAGCCTATTGGCGACGATATTCAGGATTATTTACAAGATATTGACAATGTTACGATTGATGTTTTGGGGCGTCGTGTGCGTTTATTAAAATCGAGTGGGCAATCATTGGTTTATGATGTTGATATTGGCGAGTGGGTGGAAGAAAAATTTACAGAAAATTCGCGCGCGGTATCATTCTTGAATCACGAATATTTTTGTGACGGCACTACCACCGTGTATGAAATCACAAATAATTGGGGCGTGGGCGCACAACAAACACCAAATGAAAACGGATATTATTCACATTATCGCACAAATCTTATGTGGTTAGATTCGCAATCATCGGTCAAAAGTCATTTGTATCCATTTGCTATCATATTGGAACCGCAAACCAGTAATGATTTTTATATCAAATTTACAACAGACCGCGGGCGTGTGTTTGAGAGCCGTATAGTTCGGGCAGGATTTGCAAATGTGGCAACATATTCAGTTGATGACAATGTGCCTGAAAACGGGTCGCAATTTGTGTCAGACGACGAGGATTTATCAGGGCGAGTATTCTTTGCTATGCAAGATACAGAATTATTGGTTACGGCAGAACACCCACCATTTTGGCGGTATTTGCAAATCGATATTTACACAACATCGCCAAATCAACAATTTAACATATCGGGGATAGAAGCAAAAAACACCGTGATAAATACGGAAATGTTAGATTATTAAAGGGAACGCAATGATAACACAATTATATACATTTTCGGTTGGTTCTTATGTGGTGGCGGACGAGTGGAATGCAAATTTTAATACATTGTATAATGTAAATTTGGCGCACGAAGAAGCGATTATTGACGCGCAAAATACGATTGCTTTCCCGGATAGTGATTTGACAACAGTGTTTAATTCGGTGCGTGGTTGGGCAAATTCGTTCTTTATCGGTGGGGATACGGTTATGGTCGCACCACAGTGTGAATATTATAAGACGCTGGCGACAGACCAAGATTTAACCATAAATATACCTACGGGATTAAATTCAGAGGTGCGAGTTTTAATTCAGTTGACAAATGATAGGTCTTTGCGTCCTTTCACGGTAAATTATAATGGAACAACAATTATAAACGATTATGATAATAATAATTTCTTAGCGGGATTTTATTATATCATGATTTACGAATCAAACAATACAGCAATGATAAAAGTAATAGGCACAGGAGTGTAAAATGGTAATGAATGTATTTCAGGCGGGGAAAGGCATAAATGCGACAAAAATAAATGATAATTTTTCGCAACTGCAAACGCAGGCAAACAGTAATGAAACCAATATAAATACCATTGCTGGGACGGCGTTGTTAAAAAACGGGACTAATCTAACACAAAGTATCGTTGACGCGTTTAACAAAGACACGCCTAATATAATATCTGCATCTGGGACTATTGTTTTAGATGATGGCACAACCAACTTTTTAACCTTGACTGGCAACGGAACAATTTCACTACCATCGGTTGAATCTGACAGTTTTTCGCACACGATAGTTTTAATTGTGCAAGGGGGGCAGTATTCTTTGGGTTTGGGGACGGTAAAACCATTGGGAACTTTGGCGAGAATCAACCCCGACATGCCATATCAAGTTTTATATATATTTAACAAAATAGATAATTCTTGGTATTATTGCCTGGGCCAATAAAGGAGTCGTCATGTCGAATCTAATGCGTAGTTTTTTTAGAATATCGGGTCAACCGAGGTCGTTTTTATATCAAGAATCGGGCGACTATACGGTCCATGTGCCACAAGGAACATACCGAGTTATTTTGCGTGGGGCCGGTGGGTCTGGTGGCGAAACTGGCGGTTCTTCGGCAACCGCAGGCGGTTCGGGTGGTGCAGGCGGTGCCGGGATGTTGCAGGTATATTTTATAACATTTCCAACAGAAACGGTTTTAGATTTACATGTTGGTGCGAAAGGTGTTTTGGTTGGCGGAAACGGTGGCGAACCGGGGACAGCAACTGCGGCATCTGGCGGTCGTGGTGGCGACGGTGGTCGTCCGTCATGGTTCCAATATAACAGCAATTATTATTACGCCAACGGTGGTGGCGGTGGCGGTGGCGGTGGTGGCGGCCGTCAAGGTGGTCAAAAATATTCGCCAGTAGCATCAAGTAGTGGTGGTGGCGGCGGCGGTCGATACGAATTTGATTCTACTGCTCAAACCCCAGAAAACCTTGTCGTGTCAATCCCTGGTGGTCGTGGTGGTTCTGCATGGACGGGTGGTGCGAGTGCTGGCGAAGATGGCGCGAATCCTAACCCGGCATATAGAGCAGGGCACGGTGGTGCTTCTGTGGATTCTGCGGGCGTAAATGCCCAAGGGACATCAGGTGGCGCGGGTTTTGGTGCCGGTGGTGGAGCCGGGGCAAATTATTTGTCGTCACACGATTATAAATCCGGTGGCCAGGGCGGTGGCGGAAACGGTGGTGATTGGAGTGCCGGTGGCGGAACGACCCCAAGTGCGGGCAGTTATAACGCGACCAATCCAACAATAACAAAAACAGTCCCCGAAGAAACCGCACAATCGAACGCGCGATATGGGGCGCGTGCCGATAGTGGGCGCGGGGGATTGCCGGACCAAGACGGGAACGATGGATTTATAGCATTTGAACGGGTGGCATAATGCACATTGAATACGCTTTTGATAATCCGACGGCGATGGCTCTTTGGGAACAGAATATGCGCGAGCCTTGGGCGGATTACAAAGGTGCAGATATGTTTGTGGTGCGAACAGATGACACAGGCGATATTGTGGGTGGTTTTGCAGTGTATCACGATGAATCCGATGGCGTCGTTGGTAATTTCTGTTCAGGCTGGGCGCAACACGGTGCGAAAGTGCCAACAGACCGCATTATAAAGCAGATTGCGGTGAATACTGGCGACTTGTATTTCAAGACCGACCAGCGCACGGCAAAAATTTTATTAGAAAAAATCGGGAAAAAGGTCAAAACGACCGACCGATTTGTTTATTATATAGTAAGAAAGGAGTAAAAGAAATGGGCAAGCCTAAAAAACTCGAAGCCGCACAAGTAGGGACAGATTATAACTGGGGCGAATTTGGTTCAGCAAATGCTGGCGGTGTGAATTTTTCGCCAACGGTGTCGAGCAACCTGCAAACAACGCAGGGCGGTATTGGACAGTATCTGAACGAACTGATAACTCCGTCATATGATAACGAATCATTTCGGGCGCGTCAGGCTATTTTAGACGCAAACAATCGTCAATTCGCCAATGAATTAGGAGCGCAGGCTATGGAACGCGGGGCGCGGGGTTCGGCGACGCAAAACATATTGAATAGCATTATGGCGAACCGCAACGCGAATATGCGCCAAGCAATGACCCAAGAAGACACGCGTGTTCAGAATATATTGAACCAGTTGGCTGGCATCGAGGGCAATTATTTCAATATGGGCAATACTATGAGCAATAACATTTTGCAAAGGGTATTGGCAAACCAGAATATGCAACAACAGGCAAATGTGGCGAATACAAACGCATACAATTCTTGGAAGAATAATTTACTTAGTGGTGCGACAGGATTAGGTGCGGCGGCTTTATCTGGAGGATTTGCGCCATCTGCAAGTTTCTTAGGTTATAAATTATGGGGCGAATAATAATAAAGGTGTAAAAAATGGCTGATGATATAAATTATGGGATTTTAGAAAGTATTATGTTGCCACAGACGCAAGCGTTACAGGCATTGGCGACGCGCCCACAAAAATCTTTACAAAAAACATATACGACATCAAACACTGAACCTTATGCGTTACAAGATATGATTATGCGCCGTGATAGCATTGGTCAAGCGACTAGAGAATTAAATGATGCCTTAAAAGCTCGTGAAACAGCTGGTTATTCTATTGCTAATGCTCTAATGGCTATGCCAGAATTACAAGGTTATGGTTCGTGGCTTGGAAACGCTGGTCGTGTTTTTGGCGCAGGATTAGCCAGTCCTATAAATGCTGCTGTTGACCGTGCTCAAAAGAAATACGATGCCGAAATGAAAGATTTGGCGGAAATTTTGGCATACGACAAAGCTATGGGCGAAAACCAAACTCAATACCAACGCCAAGAGATAGATTACAAAGACTTGCCTTGGGCTGGTGCTGGTGGTAAAAGTGGTGGAAAAGGCGGACCAGACCAAGTTATTCAAAATATTGCGACAGCAACTGGTGAAGGTATGGACCCAGAAGAATTTATAAAACAATATAATACAGGCGGGTTTATTGAAAGTGGTGCGTCTGATGTTGATGCTCGTGATAATCCTACTTTGGCTGCAAGATTTATTCGTAGTGCTGTCGCGCCAATCAACACGGGTGCAAGAAGTGCGTTAGCACAAAATATGACGGATAAAATCATTGCACCAAAGATTCAAAATATGGTTCAAAATATGGGTGGCGCAAAAGGTGGAGATACATTAAGAGAAGTTTATGCAAGAGTCGGTCCGTTGGCTCAAATAACAGGTTTGGGCACACAAGAACAGTTGGGTGTAATTTCTGCCGCAAAAACAGACGTTTTAGATATTATAAATCGTGACCGTGTTGCTGTCGGTATGCAACCATTAACGATGGAACAATTTCAGCCTGCGTGGAATAAATTGTTTACTGGAATTGCTACATACCATAAACAATATGGGGGAAAAGAAACCAATAAAAAAGGAAAACAAGCGGCAACACAACCTGTTGAAGCACAAGAAGATTACTCTAAATATGGGTTTTAATGATGAACGAAACAGAACACCTTTTGAAATTACAAAACGCTGTCAAAATGATGGTTGCTGATGGTAAAACACCAGCATATATTGACACATTTTTAGCAAAACAAAATTCTTCTCCAGAAGAAATCAAAGCGATAAATACATATGGTGCTGAAAACATTGCAAAAAGTAGACAAAAAGTACAACAAACTCGTGAAGCATTGCCGTCAAATTCTTTATTGAGCAATATGTTGACACCAGAAGCATTAAAAGAAGCGGCAGGTGGTGGTATTTATTCATTAGAAGAAGGATTAAACGCCGCTACTGCTGGGGGGTATGGTTGGCTTAATGAAAAACTTGGTGGCGATTTTGATAAAAGACAAGAAGGATACCAACAAATGTTAGATGAATCTCCACGTTGGTTACGGAATGTTGGGCGCACTGGTAGATTAGCATCTCAAATTAGCGGGGGTTTAGCTAGTCCTGTATATAAATTAAATTTAATAAAAGGTGCTGGTGTTGGGCCAAGAATAGCAAATATAGCCGCACAAGCAGGTATTTATGGTGGATTAAACAAAGCTTTTGAAGAAGACTCTTTGCAGGGCGTACCAAAGGCTGCTTTGCAAAATGCCGCTGTGGGTGGGGCTTTAGGTGCTTTGCTTATAGGCATTCCTGCTGGTTTAGCAAAAACAGGTGGTATATCGTCTGGTGCTGGTGCCGAAACAACAACGTTGGCTAGAAAGGCAGGGGAAGCTGGCGGTACGGCTGCAAAGGCGTTTAAGGCAGGGCGTAATGCGTCAGGATTAGAAATTGCTGATGAATTAGATGATGCATATCGTGCAATAGACAGACAATCCAAACAGGCGTTTGGTGCTGGGAAAAATGCTATAGACACACAAGCAATTAACAAAGACGCATTAAAACAATCATTCAAGGACTGGAAAAAAACGAACTTTACACCTTATGGGCGCAAAAACTTAGCCACCCCAGAAGAACAAAAGGTGTTTAATCAAGCAAATAAATTGTTAAAGAAGTTTGTAAATCGCAAAGGCGATATGATTCTTGGCGAAGGACACGCGTTGAAAAATGCGATTGGAAATATTTCAGCTGAACGCGGAAGTGCGGCAGAAAGAGTTAGAACAGAATTATACAATATTGTTAAGAATAATCTTAATGAATCTGTACCAGAATATGCACAGTTAATGAAACCTTATGCCGAAGCAAAAGATACATTGTTGGCGGTAAAACAAGCAACAGGTGCTGCTGGGCGTGATATGACTTCTGTACAAAAATCAAATATAACAAAAAGATTAGTTAATTCGCTGAAAAATCCAACAGTACGCAGTGCAATAGAAAAGGTTGCCGGACCAGATTTTAGTTCTAAATTAGCTGGTTTTGCTACAAAATCTTGGGTCCCAGAAACAAGCATTTCAAGATTGGGTGCAGCAAGTGCATTGGCTGGTAGTTTGGCAGGCGCACCACAGATTTTAACAGCATTGCCATTCTTATCTCCAAGAATAATGGGCAATATGTCTTATGGTATTGGCAGGTTGCAATCTGTAATGCCAAGCACAGAAAACATATTACGTACTGTTCAGGCTATTAAATTAAATAATGACTAAAAGGATAAAGTATGGCGAAAGAACCAATGATGGTAGAAAAAGAATATCGCAAGGCTGACTCGGCAATAAAAATCATTGATTGTATTGGAAAGGCGATTGACTTGCAAAAAGAGTATTTTAAGCTGATTACGAGTCTATCCGAGGGTGGGTATAAACGTGCCACGGACACTATTCGTAATTTAATTTCTGATATTAAAAACCATACGTTAATTCTGCAGGCTTTGTTGTTAGAGTTTGACGACAATATCCCTGTTGCTGAAGATGGCGTGGCGAATGCGTTGAACGATTTGCGTGACGCCATGAAAGATGTAGAAGAATAAGGTGTTAAAATGGCTGAGAATAAGTTTATAAAACGTTTGCACGGGAAAGAAACAGCGAAGTCGGTTGTGGAGATAAAAAACACAGCCACTCCGACTATGTTTACAAATATGTCTGCGGGCGATTCGAATGTTTTTAATACTTATTCAGACCATAGGGGAAATGCGACTGGTGTTTTACGTGGCACAGACAATTGGAAACTAAGCGGGTCTAGTTTAGTACAAGCAAGCACTGTCTATGGCGACGGGCGAGATATGACCGGGGCATTTGTTGTGGGCAATGCGGGGCTTTGGATTGACGCAACGTATACGTTTACCGAGCCAAAATTATTCACTCCAAACACCGAGTGGGTCTTAAAACTATGTGGAAACGGGCTTTTGTCAGATTCTAACGACACGGTAGAACTAACGATGCTTATAAAGTTCGGCACTACAATGTTTTCTAAAACGTTCTTTTTGCCAGAACAGTCTTTTAGTTTTTCAGAAGAATTAGTTATAGATTTTAGCGAAAGTGTTGCTCAAACCATAAAAGTTAATGCGGGCGATACAATGGTCGTTCAGGTGCTTTGCGGGGACTCTTCGGCTCATGCACAAATATATAACGGTATGACTGTATTTACCGCACTGCAACGCCGTGTTGATGGTGATGCCGTTGCGTCTGACAAAAAAACATTTGATGAAGTTGTGCAAGATATTGACGACATAAATGACGAAATTATCCAAATTCACGAAGACATTGACGATTTACAAGATTATGTTGACGACACTTTTGTAAAGAAAGCGGGCGACACGATGTCGGGTGCGTTGAATATAGAAAATATAGCGTCTTCAAATGCGCCGTTGTTGACTCTAACGCATTCCAATACAGCGACTTATAAATGGAACATAGCACCACGGTATAACAGCACAACACTGTCAGTTTATCCTGGTTCAAACGAAACAAACGGGTATCGTTTTGCGTCAACAGGCTTTGTGCCATCGTCAAATGACGCGCGGTATCTTGGCTCGGCGTCCTTGAAATGGAAAGGTGTTTATACCGCTATGATAAATAACGGCGGCGACTTGGTCGTTCCTGCGGTTTCTGGCACCTTGGCTACAAAGGCCGATGTTGACCTTGCTGCAAATTCTGGTCGTATGATTTTGGACCAGGGCGTTTGGTATGCAAAAATGTATGCTGCGACCGTTGCACCAAGTGCAGAAAACGGCACGAACTATGCGGATTTTTCGCAAGTTGACGGTCAGGGCAACCCGATAATCGTGATATATGAACGCCAGAATGGTGCGTGGGTGCAAAGCGAAACAATCACACCGCCAGCGGAATATGACGGCTATGTACCAATTACAAGCAAGATTTGGGATATTGCAGAGCAGGCGGGTCAACAAGGCGGTCGTATTTTGTGGAACCACCAGAGCAAAGAGTTCACGCCATACCCACAGATTGTTTCGTTTGAAGATATTGAAATCACTGGCAATTCAACGGTTGCTATGCCACAGACCCCAAGCATAAATCAGATTGTGAATAAAAATTATGTTGATAATGCTATTGGCAACGCTATTGGCAACGGCACAATCACAATTACACAAGGCGGAACGGCCAAAGGCACCTTTACAACAAATCAGGGCGGAAATACTACGATTGACCTTGATTCTGGTGGTGCAGGACACAATGTTGGCGATATATTCTTTACAATGCGGAACGACAATGAATTAAATGGCGCAGTAGAGTGTAATGGTGCAACATATAATACAACTGATTTTACGGGCGCACAAAGCATTGGGGCGTTGTTGGTGGCAGGTAAAGTCCCGTATGTGTCATTGGCGGATTATGCGACGGCACTGACAACAAATGGCTCTGTTGGAGTGTTTGGTTGGGACGGCGGTTCTACAACAGCATTTCGTGTCCCATTACTGAACGATATATTTGTTGAAACAGGAACGGCGGCACAGATTGGCGACTTTGTTCCAGCAGGATTGCCAAATATTACCGGAAACTTCAATATCGACTCATATTCAAACCCAAGTGCGACAGGTGCATTTACACAATCTGATAATTACAATGCACCAAACCACGGAAACTGGGCAGCAGAGGGGTGGAAAATAAACTTTGATGCGTCTCGTTCTTCTTCAATCTATGGCAACAGCACAACAGTTCAACCAAACGCAGTTCGTTATCGTGCTATGGTTCAACTTGCGGTTAGTGCAAGTGATGAAGCAGTTGAAACCTGCACTGGTGTTTTAGCAGATGTGGCTGGGCTAAAAAGTCACGAAGTTATAGAGTTCCAAGCACCAACAGCCCAGAATAATTATACTTGGTATCGTAAGTATGCTGATGGTTGGGTTGAACAAGGTGGGTATTATACTGGGGTTGTAAATGCTGGGAGTAGTGTGAGTATAACATTACCGATAACTATGGCAGATGATAATTATATTGTTCTTATTACTGGCGAACAAAATTCAAACAATTGGTCTGGTGCATCGTTAAAAGACAGTTCAAGAACAACAACAGGGTTTGGTATATTTGCGATAGGTGGTGGTAGCGGCGATAAAATCAACGGCGCATCTTGGCAAGTAAGCGGTATGGCAGCAAGTTAAACAAAAGGAGTGAACTATGCCTTGTGGTAAAAAGAGAAAAAAATAATCATTAGGGTTATTTTACCCCTTTGATTTGTTTATTATATAATGTAAGCGTATAACATAAAAGGATTATAAATGGCAGAAATTGATAATTTGCTAGGTAGCACTCGGCGAGTTGTTGAAGAAACCACTCCGCTTAACAACTGTCGTGGTGTTACATATAGAGTTGTTAATGTTGGCAGTGGCAGTGGTGGCGACCAGCACAACTTGGGTTGGTATGCGACACCGGAAGCGTTGAGAACAGCGCATGCGACAGCGACAGCGGGCGATTGGGCTATTGTAGGTTCAACAGACACTGTGTGGATTTGGGATACGGACACGAACGCGTGGAAAGATAGCGACCAAAAAGGTCAGGTAACATCCGTGAATGGTCAAACAGGTGCTGTCGTTATCGATGCTTTACAGAATACAGCAACTGGGTCGGATACTTTAACAATTTCGGGTTCACCAAACAGTAATGCAAACAGCGTAAATATTGGTATTGGCTCCGTGGCTGATTATAATGGTGTATCCATTGGTTGTAATGCGGGTAAAAACACAAGTTCCTCAGTTAACATAACTGGAAGTGTTTTCATTGGTATGGGGGCGCAGGCTTTTAGAAACAGTACTGATTGTAGATATTCCATAGGTATCGGACAAGGTGCGGAAGTAAAAGACGCCAAAGGAGGAATTTCCATTGGTTGGGGTTCTGGTGTTTACAGTGAACGTGCTATAGGGATTGGACATAATGCAAGGGCGTCAGCATTCCATTCTATACAGCTTGGTAGTCTAAGCAGCGGCACTACTGCTGTCAACAATGATGCTAACACTTTCAAGGTCGCCAACGCAAACGGTAACTTTGAGATTATGTCCGCAGACGGCACAATACCAGAAGCCCGTTTGGCAGATACAACCAACGCACAGCAGGGCGATGTCTTGACCCTTGATAGTAATGGCAATGCTGTATGGCAAGCAGGTGGTTCTGGTGGTGGGTTGCCAGACCAAACAGGTCAGAGTGGTAAGTTCCTGACCACAGACGGAACTGACGCAAGTTGGAGTGATAAGCCGTTGGTGAATAAGGCGACAGTGTCTGGCTCTCTTGTTGTTGGGGACAATGCAACAGATGAAGGTTGCGATGAAGTAACAATTTTAGGAAGTTCTGCGACTGTTGGCAGTAGTTTTTTCAGTGGGTCAATTGCAATAGGTTCAAGAGCCAGCGTGATGGGCGGTGGAAACTCCATCGTTATTGGGGAATGTGCGGAGAGCAGAGGGGATAATACTGTCGTAATTGGGTATTCTGCAAAAGCCACCGCTGAGGGAGCGATTCAACTTGGCACAGGAGGCACTAACTCTGATGCTAACACGTTTAAGGTTTGGAATAACAACGGCAACTTTGAGATAATGTCCGCAGATGGAACGATACCTGCGGCACGTCATGCGGCATTACCGAGTGCGGACGGCACCTATGTGTTGAAACTGGTTATTGCTAATGGAGTTCCGACATTATCATGGGTTGCGGAATAACAAAAAGGATGAACGATGAAGAAAGAAACCATGGATAAAATAACAAAAACCGTAGAGTATCTTATTGCTCCATTGACGGCCGTTTTAGGAATATGGAACATTGACGCGGGTGTTTATGTTGCGGCTGGTGCCGGTGTTGTCGTGTCCGTTTTGGCCTTTGTGAAGCTGTTTATAAAAGAGTAAAAAGTGTATAAGGTAACCTGGAGTGTTTCTAAGGGAGTGTATGCTGTGTGGGGGGCGATACTGTCGTTCACGCAGGATATACACTCTGCGATGATTGGGTTACTTATTTGTATAATAGTCGACACCATTACTGGTTTTATTGCGGCACCGTATCGTGGGCAACTAAGAGAGAGCGCGAAATTATCAAAGGTTGTATTAAAAATAATCACATATTTTTCTGCGGCGATTGTTTTGCATGTAACAGAGATGATGGTGTTGCCGACATATGTTGCAGGAACGATTGAATTGGCGCGAATGGCGTTTACTGTATTTTGTGCTTTGGAAATATATTCCACGCTGGAAAACCTTCGTGATATTACAGGGTTAAAGGCGTTTGATATACTAACGATGAATTTCAAGAAAAAGATAGAGGAATCGACAGGAATAGAAGTTCCAAAATGCAAAAGAAAGAAATGAAAACCTTTGTTGAGCAGTATTGCGCCGGGAATTTTTATCGATATAATATATACAAGATAGTAGATGGAAACTGGCAAATTTATTATATTGCTGAGAGCGTAGATAACAGAGGTGTTACCAGATACAGCGAAACGGTAGATGGGTTAAAAACAATACTGGAATCTGACGCAAAAGCATTAAATCAATTTCATATGAAGGTGAGATAAATGCCAAAAGTAAATAGAATATATCTGAAAACCATAACCGTATTAAACAAATACAAATACAAACTATATGCGGTTGACGCTGGTAATTTATTCTGGTTAGATGCCGACCCGGTATATAAGGGTGTTCGCCGTTCTGCGGATACGGAAGCGGAATTGCTGATATGGTTAGAAAACGATTGTATGAATATTGAAAAGCAAGAAAAGGCTATGCAAAGAGTAAGGTAATTGCATAAATTTAATGTTGTGATTCCAATAAATAGTTTCGATATTTTTTCCATTGTTGTTTGGCAATATTGGTGATGATTTTTTGCACCCCTGGGGTTATTGCGCTAACATCTATCGCCACGCAACGAGAGATAAAGCAACCTGGGTGTTTCATTGACGAATACTGCTTATGCTTGACAATGGTCGCATAACTGCCGAATATTTCTGTAATCCACCACCCGTCTTTATATAAGCAGTCTAATGTCGTCTGGGGGCTATCTAATACACAGCCGAATTCCGCCATCGGTTTTTCAACAATTATGTTTCTGAGTTTTTTATACATTCCGACTCTCCATGTTTTTCAACAAATTCGCGCGATTTTCGCACGATATACCCCGCCATATCTTCTCGGTCCTTGCAGAATCTAACTCTGACTTGATAATGATATGCGTAAGCCAGTAAGGATTGTATAATAATATCGAATTTTCTTTCCCAACCGTGCTTGGTGCAATAATAATACACAATGCTTGGTGAATGCTCAACTAGAATATATTTTGTTTCAAACCCTTTCATGCGTTCCATTTCACGTAAGAACCGTTCGTGCCCGCCGATGAGAGTTCCAACAAGGTCCTGCACAGATTTGCGTTCAAAACAGATTGCATCTTCGTAGCCTTGAATAGAATAATCGCCCGTCTTTAATCCTTGGCGGGCGACATCAACATCACGAAACTTGGAAAAATCAAGTCCGTCTTGTTCTCTAGTATCAAGAATAAGAGTTATTCTATCCATTTCTTAATTCCTTACAAGTTTCAAAACACAAAGAATTTATTGTTTCAAGGGTTTTTTCTGGGTTTTTAGATTGCATACACAGCCTAGATATTTTATATAATGTATGTGCAAGTGTTTTTATTTGTTCTTCATTTGTTTCTTTTTTTGCTCGCAACCAACTAATTGTTTTTTCTAGCGACCCTAACCTTGTGTTTATTTCGGTTAATCTCGATAAAATACACCGATGTTTCTCAATCCACGCTGATATTTCTTTGTTTGTCATAAACTATTCTCCTTTATGCATCGTTAACCATTGCAAATCTTTGATGATTATAATATTATTTATGTTTGTTGACATATTTTGTAATATTAGTAAGTATTTCTTTTCGTTCTTCTGCTGAGTCGGCTTGAACAGTAAGAACGATTCCGTTATCAAAATGAAACTTTATATCTGTTTCTCCGGTTTCTTTAACTAAATAAACTTTATTCATATTTATAGACGCATCGTTTATTCTTATAAACATTTTAACCTCTTTTTTGCATCAGTTGCCATTGTATGTCCTTTACATCGTTCGCCAATGCAGCAAGGTCAACCCGTGGGCGAGAGTTTTCTAGTGATTGCCCCCACTGGTTGCATTTGCGTTTTTTTGCCCATACAGACGCGTTTTTGAATCCGTTGGTCCACTTATTCGACAATTCATCAGAAAGTGGCTTGGCGACCGATTTTAACCGATTAAACCGCGCGTTCACAAAATCATAATACTCTTTTTTTGTTTTGGGACCGTAGGCATTATGGGTGCAATATTCGGCATAGGCATCGCGCCAATCGTTTTTGCCCCACTCGGTGCAGTCAAGATTTATGAGATTTAGATTCATTTAATAACCTTTATTAGGTGGCAAGAACCGAGAGGAGAGAGAGAACAAGAACGAAGAAGGTTCTCGGTTCGCGCCATAAATTCGCATACTTTTAGGGGCGACTCGGTATGCGGGCGAGATGCGTCAAGGAGAAACCAACAAGAATGATTTGGAAAGAGTCTTTTTGAAGGTCTGCCCCAAACTGTTATTTACAAATTTTCACTATTGCCTTTGTAAGTTTATTAATTTCTTCGATTGATGTCAAGCCGGAATGTTTTTTGCGCAACATTTCAATCGCATCAAAAAACTCTTTTTCGGTTTTAAGCAATACACGAAGTGCTTTTGGTTGTGCTTTTTCAATCATATCTTGTATTTCTTTGTCAATTATAGCTTGTATTTCAGCACCATTTTCTGCTAAGTTCATTTTGTCTCCTTTTATGCTAATACCCACTCTGTAAATCTAACCCTAAAATCCGCCTCGGATTCTAGACGACGCAACTCTTCAACTTCGTTTGAACAAGCGACAATAAAATCTTTATTTTTCATATCACACCCCGATTGAAACCAAACATCGTCAACTTCTTTTATTTTTTCACGAATATTGGCGAGTTCGTCTTTATACTTTGCTAAAGCTTCTTTCAATGATTCTGCTGTTTTCATTTATATCATCTCCGGTTCTGGTACGTGTTCTTCCCAGCCTTCGCCGTATAAATATTTATAGACTTCGTTGCTTGGGAATTTCCACAATGAGCCAACTTTAACAACTCTAAACCCGAAGGTTCCTTTTTTTGCATTTGTTCTAACCGTGCTTTCGCCACAGCCTAGAATTTTTGCGACTTCTTGTACTGACAATAGTTTCATTTGCTTTCCTTTTGCTTAGAACGGTAATTCGCTATCTTCGGTTGGTTGAGCAACTTCTTCTTTTGGTTCGGCATCACTGACTTTTTCTGCTTGGCTAATACGGAATGAGTTCCAGAAGTTCTTTTTGCCGTCTTTTTCATAGTCACGAGATGAGATGAACAACACGACGTTGTATTCAGCACCAACTTCTAGTTCGCCAAGCGATTGTGCAGCGGTGGCACGAACTTTAATTTTGGTTACAGAACCGTCTCTATATTCGGTTTCTTCAACGATTGTATATTCAGTTATTTCCCAATCACGACCATTTGTAGTGCCGGTCTTGGTTTCTTTATCTAATACTTTTACTTTGGTTTCTTGTGTTTTCATTTGCTTTCCTTTTGGTTTGCAGTGTAATTATAACACGCTTTTTTCTAGTTTAGGACAAAATTGAAAAAAAATTAAAATAAAGTTTGTTGCCTTTGGGCTTGTTCTAATCTTTCACAACTGGCTTTCCAATATATCATTTGTGTAATTTCCTTTTTGGTTTTTCTATTGCTTCTTCTATTGAATAACCATTTTTCAACCTGTAATATAAGTTTCTATAACTTAACCCACAAAACTTTGCCCAAGCCGTTATTGTTTTCTTCTGCCCTTTATATTCTAACACCCTGTTGTTAGTGCGGTTATTTTGTTGTTCTTGCATAGTTGCCCATCTGCAATTTTCTGGACAATAATTTCCGTTAGAGTTAATTCTGTCTATTGTTAAATTATCATTATACCCTGTTGATATAGCCCAACTATAAAAAGCCATATAATCTTTTGCCCAAGTATCGCACATAGTAATACCACGACCGCCATAATTTTTATATCCAATATCTTTTTTATCAAAACATCTGTGTTTGATATGTTTGTAAATCTGATACAATCGTGTTTTGGATAACCCATTTGCTGTTTTTACTTTACAACCACAAGATTTTGTTAGCCCACGCTTAATATTGCTATAACATATAACCTTTTTGTTTCCACAGTCGCATTGACATTCTGCATATCTGTGTCCGTTGCGATAACCAACAAATTTCAAAATAGTAAGATGTCCATATTTTCCCATTTTTAACCTTTTGTATATATTAAACACATATATACTATATACAATTATAAATCAAAACGCAACTGTTTTCTTGCTTCTTCAAGCCGTTTTATAGATGCTTCGCAATATTCCCTATCACGCTCAATACAGATAAATCTGCGTTTAAGATTGTGGCAGGCAACTGCTGTCGTTCCCGAACCCGAAAAATAATCAAGAACAAGGTCGTTTTCGTTGCTGTAATCTCGTAACAATAATTCAAACAATTCAACAGGTTTTTGTGCTGGGTGCATTTTGCCCATTTCAAACCTGACCCTATATATCTTTGCAGGTTTTGAACAATTTGACCACGCTAATTCACATTCGGCAAAACTTGGCATTTTTTGCATTTTATCCCAAACTATAAAATGTTCTGTCGTTGGTAAGACAAAATTATTCATACCAAATATGATTGCTTTTTTTGACACACGCAACATTTCGGCAAAAACTTCTTCTGTTGGCTTGATTTTATTCCAATCTTTATCTAAATCACCAAAACTTTTTATT
>Ga0326511_10000833_pt1 | contig 26709 bp, 51 predicted proteins | sample 0_2496_0518_D_FD_203701 | JGI IMG/M metagenome (GOLD analysis project Ga0326511, IMG submission 203701) | Bovine rumen microbial communities from UC Davis, California, United States - 0_2496_0518 | ecosystem: Host-associated > Mammals > Digestive system > Stomach > Rumen | place: USA...
GTCGCCAGGGCCTCCGGCGGGGGTCCTCCCCCTACCATTCGCCATCCCTCACGAAGAGGAGGCGCTTGACCTGTCTTTCCTCTCCCGTTTTGTTGCCTTTGCGAGCGTTGCATATCCAGTGAGCAGCCTGAAGGTTGTTCCAGTCCGCGGCACATTCTGCCGGCGAATCGTAACCGTACTGCCTCCACTTGCTCACAGGCCGGATCTCGTCGATCACGAAGGAAAGCGGATGCCTGGAGTCGCTCGGCTCGTCATAATGAATTGGCCCAAGGCTACCGCGGCAGATCCCGCACGGTGCGTTCATCGCGGCGAACCTGGCCCGGTGCTTTCTCCGCCGGTTTCCGTTGGAATACCTTGGGTTTTTCATAAGCTCTCTCCAATAACATCGCCGCCTCCCACCCTGACACAATGCGATGTAGTTCCCCGCCCGGAGCAAGCCGGGCACGCCAACGAGACAGAGCGGCACCATGCGGGAGGAGCAGCGCATGAGCTTGCGAGGCCGTCCTTTTATCTCGCGTCTCCTATCGGAATATGAAAAGACCGTCAGAGGTGTCGCCCCCTGAACGGCCTTTTTTACGGTATTATCGTACACCAGATTGTGTGTGCACTACAATGAACGGTTCGACAGCTTGCAGCGCCGCGCCGTGCAGTTTATGTACTCCCCGATAGGAGTAGTGCATCTCGCACGCAATGCGCTCCCATGTCATTCCACGCACATAGCGATTGATCAGCAGCTCCCGGTATCTGGCGTCCGGCACCTTCTCAATGGCCATGATAATCTCGGTTCGCACACGGATCAGCTCCTCGGTACGCCGTGTGATCCGATCCTCGAAGGCGGCATAGGCATCGAATGCGTGCGGGTCCTTTGTCCCCTGCGCATGAACGCCGTCCAAAGGAGCGACCATGTTTGTCAGGCGTTCAAACGTCTCCCGCCGCGCCGCATCCAGCGCATCGATCTCGCTTTCGATCCGGCGTCCGCGAGAAAGCCACTCTTTCACTTCATTCAACGTCTACGCGCCTCCCTTTCATTTGCGCCGTTTCTTCAACGGCTTGTCATAGCTGTGCCGCACGATCTGTTGTACACGGCGTAACGCTCTTGGATGTCCTGGCTACACGCAGTGGGGTTTCGCATGCGCAGCGACCGGTAGAACCCACAGCCGTTGATCTCCGGACAGCCGCCGCGGTACACGCAGTTCGGCACCAGCACGTCCGCGAGCTCCGGCTGTACCTCATGGATGGCGCGCTTGAGATCTTCGGCATAGGCTCTCGTCTCCGGGCTTGCCTGGTAGCACAGGCGCTTACGCATGGTGTCAATCAGGTGTTGACAGTTGGCCTCGCCAGTGAAGTCCACCGGCGCGTCCTGGGGCAGCTTGTCCCGCGGGATCCCCGTCCGATCGGATCGCTGTGACTTGACGAAGCACTCCCACTTATGGCGTACCCAGTGGGTAGCGATCCAGCTTTTAATGCCGCCCCACTTCCATTTGATGACGATGTCTCGGATGGGGCTGTGCTCCGCGATCAGGATTGACCGTTTGAACTCGCTCGACGGCTCGTGCCCAAGCGAGTCTTTCCCAACCGTTGACCGGCAATCGTCCACGACCTCCTGCCAGTCTCCTTTGACCTTCAGGATCTCGGTCATTCCTTCACCTCCTCAGCTCAAATCGATCTGGACGTTCCCGCCCAGCTGCACCGTCACGCGCCGGAAGTCTTCGATCGGCTTCCCGCCGATACTCACGCGCGCCTCGCCCAGTCCGAAATCTAGCAGCCGCTGCGCGATGGCGCACAGGCCGCGCACGGTGAGCGTCTCGTTGCCGATCGGCGTCTCCTCGGCCGTTTCTTTTGGCAGCTCTGTCTGATTGACCCCCTCTGGCCTGATCTCGACGGCTGCCATGATGCTATCTTTTTTCATTGCTTCCACCTCTTCCATTTCGCGCAGCCGCGCTTTGGCGCGCTCAGGCTGGCTCAGCAGGCCGTTCTTTTTCCGCCACGAAGCGACCGTTTCCTTCGCGACGTCCAGCTCGTTGCCGATCCGCTGATCGCCCAGGCTCTGGTCGTACAGCTCCCGGGCGCGCGCCGTGTCCAGCCTTCCATTCTTCTTCTGCTTGCCCAGAAGAAGCTCCACAGTCGACTTCTTTTTCGGCCGGAACTCTTTTTTCGGTTGGTTTTTGCCATACAGGTGCTCGGCTCGCTGCTTCTTCTGCTTCTCGCTAGCACCGCCACGCGGCCGGAGCAGATGCATTCGATATCGCCATTCAACGACGCGGTTCTTGGTTTCGCCCAGGGCCTCCGCGATCTGCAGGTCATCCAGGCCCTCTCTGAAAAGCTCCATCGCGCGCAGCTCGTCCATCGGCGGCCTCGCCGGTGGCTGTTTGTGTGGCGCCGGCAGGATCGGCGCGGGCTCGGGTTTCGGCTCTGGCTTCGGCTCTGGCTTCGGCGTCGGCTCGCCGGGCAGCAGGCCCAGCTCCCGGAGCTTTTCGCGCATCTGCGCCTTGGTCACGCAGTTCTGATCCGCGAGGATCTCGATCTGAGCCGTCTGATCCTTCGCCTGGCGGAAGTCGGTGATGATGTCGCCGTCGGGCATGTAAAACTTTGTCACGACTCACCCTCCGGCGGCTCCGTCCGATTGCCCAAGAGGGTTTCTGCTCCGTATTTGTTCCAATGGTCAACAACTTTCTTCAGCCTCTCGGTCATTTCGCTGTTGGTAATAAACGGTTCTCCAACAAGAACGATTTTGGACGATTCAGACATTATCTCAGTATTCGATTCAAGTTCCCCTGCATCGAGAGCGTAAAATTTGTCAGAGTAAACACTCGTTCCTTTTTTCCCAATACGAACAGACTTAATCTTTGCCTCGATTAACTTAAATTCTGTCGTTCCGTCTGGGTGTTCTTGTCGGCGTATATAGCCAATTTTGTCTTTCGCTGTAATCATTTGCTCTCCACCTCCTGCGTCAAATAATCAAGCCAGCACTTCTCGCACTCTGTTGTGCCGCCGGAAAAGATCTTCGTACAGTGGAATTTGTATTTATCCGGCGGGCAAGATCCTTTGCACAGTTGTTTTGCCAGCTCCTCGTCGCTCATGGCGCGAATACGGTCGGCGTTGGTCTGCTTCTTCCGCTCCTTCGGATAGTCCAAATAAGGCGGGTAGTCCTTTACTTCAACCATCACTCGTCCCCTCCTTTGCGCTCACCAAAGCTACAATAATCATCTTCTGACGGCTTATCTGTATCGTCCACGATTTGGATTGCACAGCCAGCCAAACCAAACCACTTGCAGTCCCGGCACCGAACCGGGATCACCCAGCCCTCTTCCTTCAGCCGCTCGACGATCTGATCGATATCGACGTGGATCTTCAGGTCAATAACGCTCATCGCTCAGCCTCCCAGCGCAATCAGGATGAACCGAACGTGTTCCAGGATGATCCTCACCTGATCCTGGTTGCGGATCACGGCATCCTGCAGGCACTTCACTTCCGACTTATCGTTGCGTGGATCCGGATGAACACCTCTCAAGGTCTCCGCGCATCTGATCAGCCCGTCCTCGCAATCTCGAAGCAGCTTGTATGTTTCGTCGACCACCTCGGGGATCGGCACCGTGGGCTCCTGGGTGCAAATGGGCATCGCGCAGGCGTTGCTATTCATGTATTCGGGCATTTGTTATTCCTCCTTTTTCATTCTCTGATAAATCCATCCACCGTATCAGCCAGCCTGTCCGCGTTTTCTAGCGTTCTGTCGAGGCGATAGGCATTCATAGCGGCCTCTGTGGCCTTGTACCGCTTGGCCGCGCTGTCATAACACTTGATTCCAAACTCGTACCCGCGCTTTACCAGCTCGATCTCGCGCAAAAGGCTGCGCTTATAGGCGCTTGAGTCTTCCTTGCTGACTACTCTCGCGCGGTAATTGTTGTAGATAAAAGACAGGCCGTGAAAGCGAAGCTGATCGAATACATCCAAGCCGCTCGGCATCTGGTCGCCGTGCATGGCAGCGTATTCGACCTTGTCAATTTCTGCCATAGATACTCTCTCCTTTTATAGCGGTTCCATATCATCCTGCCGGCGGTAATCAAACTGGGTGATCCGCCCATACGCCCCCTGCCACCACATTGAAACCGTGCCGGTCTCGCCGTGGCGGTTTTTGGCGAGGATGACGTCCATATTTTCCGTGTCCGGTTTTTGCTCCTGGTAATATCCTTCCCGGTGAAGGAACATCACGCCGTCGGCGTCCTGCTCGATTGCTCCCGTGTCCCGAAGATCCGCCAGCGTCGGTTTTTTGTTGGTACGCTTCTCCGTCTCGCGGTTCAGCTGCGCGAGGCACAGGATCGGCAAATTCAGCTGACAGGCCATCTGCTTCAGCCGCCCGGAGATCGCGGTGTAGTCTTCGTAGCGCCCCTTTCCGTCGCCTTCCACGGAGATCAGGCCGAAATAGTCCACGATGACCAGCCTGCAATCGCGCACCCTTCGCGCCATCGCGGCGATGTCCGTGGCCGTCAGCCCAAAGCGCTGGTTCACGTGGAACGGCCTCTTTCTGAGCGCCTGCAGGCCTTCTTCCATATCGATCTGCTCGTCCCATGACAGCCGCCCGGACACAAGCTTCTGATACGGAATGTTCTGCTCGGCGGCGATCCGCTTGCACATGATCTGCCGCGCGTTCATTTCCAGCGATATGTAGAGCACCGGCACGCCGCGCTTTGCGATTTGCTCCGCGATGTTCAGCGCCACGGTGGTTTTGCCCATCCCCGGTCTCGCGCCGAGCACATACAAACCGCCGTTAAACAGCCCGCCGCCGAGAAGCCTGTCCAGGTCAGACAGCCCGGTCGAGCAGTACGCCGCGTCGGGATCCGCGATGATCTTCTCCTCTTCGACCTTGAAGCTGTCCGCCCAGTTTTCCGCGCCGATGATCTCCTTGTCTGCCGCGTCATCAATAACGGCCTGCAGATCGTCGATGCACTTTGCCGCGCTGGCCTTAAAGTCTACGCCGTTGCCGGCCAGGATCAATGAATCACTGATGCTGTTTATTCGGCGGATCGCGGCATTGCGCTTGACGATGTTTGCATACTCTTCTGCGTTTGCAGAGGTGACGACGATTTCATAGGCCTGCAAAAGATAATCGCCCATCGTCTTCTGGTCTTTCGCCAGCGACGCCACGATGACTCCGTCAATCGCCTTGCCTTCCGCCGCGAGCCGCGCAATGATCTCAAAGGCCTCTCTGGTGTAGGTTCCGCTGAAATCGTCCGGGCGGAGCTTGCTCAGCATCGGCGCTATGCAGGTCTCGTCAATCAGCATCGAGCCAATGACGGCGAATTCCGCATTGTCGTAATCCATCATTTCACTCGTGCCACCCATTTCCCGTCGATTTTAACAACTTCCACGTCGTCGGCGAGGCGCGGCGTAGAGCCGCCGCCTCCGCCCGTCTTAATATATTTCTTATGTTGCGGCTGGTTTGTGCGCTGGTCTGTGCGTTGGTTTTTACCCTTGCCGCCCTGATAAAACGCCCATTTTTCAATGGTTATGACTGTGTAAGAGGTGCGTTGGTTTGTGCGTTGGATTGTGCGCTGGATCATGCCGTCGCTCTCCCACCGCTTTAATACGTTGTCAATCCTCCACCTCGTCCAGCCCCATCTTTTCATGAGCCACTCTTTGGACAGCTTCACTTGTCCCGCAACCCACGTTTCTCCTCCGGCATCGTGAGTCTCGTGCGCGGCGAGGAGAAGGAGATCAACCCACGCGTGGCTTTCATCAAACGGCTTTTCCAGCCACATCGGGTTATCAAGCAATATGTGGTACAGCTTAATCCACCCCGGCCTCGGCATCCTCCTTCACCTCCTCGTCCGGCATCTGCTCCAGCCGCTCTTTCAGCTCGCGGTACAGCACATCGTGGATCACCTGCCCGCTGGTCGCATCGTCACAGAACAGGATCTGGCAGTCATACCGCGCCAGCCACGCGAAGATACTTGCCGCCATAGCCTGCGGCTGCATCTTCGTCTGGTAGCGATGACGGTAGACAGCGTCGAGCGAGGCATCCTCAATGAGCAGGTATATCTTTGTGCCGGACTCTCTCGCCCGCTCAAACTCGCGCTCAAAGCGTTTCCTGCCCTGGCAAAAGCACTGCGACAGCTCGTTGAGATCCATTTTGCGCTCGATGGCCACTTTCCCCTTGAGGGAGAGGACGGAGCATTTGGCGGAATAGTCGCCGCAGTCGAGCTTCTCGCGCTCGACCGGTACGCCGATCCGCCGCAGCCTCGCCCTCGCCCTCACGGTGTCCTGCTCCCTTGTGTCTACCAGCACGGTCATCGTTTTGAGTGCTGCTGAAACATCAAAGGGATTCATGAATTACAGCCAGGGCAGCTCGCCGTCGTCGCTGATCTCGCCGAACTGCGGTCCGCCGGCGGGAGCGGCGTTTGGCAGGAGCTTATCGTCGTACTTGCCCCACTTGCCGTCGCGGCAGTTGCCGATGGTAATGCACTTGAACGGCTTCACCGTCCAGCCGGTGCCGCTGCCGTCGCCCTTGTTGTACTGCTCCCGGCGAAACACCAGGGCAATCTTCTTGCCGCGCAGCTTCTTCTCGTCCCAGTCCCAGTGATAGCCGTCGTTGGCGTCTTCGAGGCAGCCCACCAGGTTGTTGAAACGGTTCTTTGCCCAGCCGTCCTTCTCGCTGCCGTCATCCTTCGGCAGGAACAGGACAAACTTGCCGCGCCACCTCTTGTCCTCGCGGGTGTCCTCCTTGTACAGCTGCGTGTAGTAGCCGCGCTGGTCGCCCTCGGCGATGTCGATGGCCAGCTCCAGCCGTTCACCGCCGTTGCGGTTCTGGATCACCTCGGCGTTCTTGATCTCGCACACATAACCGCCGACAGGCAGCTGCTCAAACTCGCCCATGATCTTGCTCTCGAAACCGTTAAACTTTTTCATTGATATTCCTCCTTAAATTTCCCAATAGGCGCGGATGGTCTCATCCACGAATTTCAGATCGTTGTCGATCTCTCTTTCAAACATGCCCATCGGCGATTTGGCCGTTGTCAGACCGTCGCTCTGGGTCTCGAAATAGTGCCGGGCGCCATCCGTCCTGCAAAGCAACACGATGGAAAACAGGCCTTCCACGGTCAGCTGGTTGTCCAGCATCTTGCCGATGGTCTTCGCCTTTGTGCGCCCGTCTTCCGTGCGCTCCACATGGTGCAGGAAGTACACGATGCAGTCGGGCGGTGTGCGGCGCACGATGTAATCGATCAGCCCTCTGAAATCAAGGGCGAAATCGGTAAACTTTTGATAGCCGGTCTCTTTTGCTCTGTCGAAGGCGGCAAAAGCCATGAGATACTGGCTATCGTCAATGACATATACTTTACAGTCCGGTTTCGACAGCGCGGTCACGATTTCACGATAACTGACGCCGTCGAGCCTCGGCAGCTTTGCGCGGAACGGCAGCGGCTTGGATGCCACGTTGAAGATCCGCACCTCGTCCGGCTTGAAGTTTCGCATGGAAGTGGATTTCCCGCTTCCGCTCTCACCGAGAATTAACACAGGGATTCCCATTATCCCTCTTCCTCCTTTTCTTCATCTTCAACAGGCCGCAGCGGGCAGCTGCTGCCGACGTATTTGGTTGGATATTGGACGATCTCGCCGTTGAGCGCGCAGCTGCGGCTCTGCCGGCGGTAGTAATAGCACTGTTCGCAGGATATGTCCGCGTTCCCGTGCCGGTCGACCGGGAAAAACACGTCGACGATCGCACTGGCGTGGACATAGCTGGAAACACCGCTTTCAAATTTCGCCATCGGCATCCTCCTTCTTGTCGATATCGTCGGATCCGCACCGGGGACAGAGCGATTGCGTGTATCGCCACCAGCCGCTTTCTCCGTCGAGGTTCTCGCAGCGCGTGACGACGTCCGGATCTTCAAACTCTTCGCCGCAGAAGTGGCACTGGTACACCTCACACCTCCCACAGTCCCGGCAGGATCCGCTTGAGCTCTTTGTAGCTGATCGGAATGTCGGTAAACTCGTCGCCCTTGACGCCGCAGATGATGATGTCGCCGACGAAGTCATAGCCGCAGATCGAGCAGTTGTGCGGTTTTCCCTTCAGTCGACCTTCCTCGTCGCAGATGATGACGCAGTCCAGCGCCAACGTGACGGTTTCGATGTATCCGCCGACATAGGCCTGCAGGTTTTTCAGCGTCGGCGTGATCCAGGCGCTCGCCGGAGCTCCGCCGGGGCGCTTGGTGATCACTTTAATCTTGTTCACGGGCTTCTCCTTTCGAAAATTTGGCCGCGCAGGTGAAACAATCGGGCTGGGCCGGACTCTCTCGCCGTTCACGCGGCGATCGCAGCCGACGCCCGCGGGGCAGCCGCGCATGTGCCCGGTCAGGACGATGTAGTCGCACGTCGCCTGTCCGGATCGCGACAAGTAGATGCACCTGCAGCAATAGTTGTAGTCGGCGGAATTCACGGGGCGACCTCCCTCCATTTGACGTTGGTGGTGTAGGTGCCCATCGCTGCAGCCTGCGCGTGACTGTTGATAAACAGATCTATCGTCTGGCCGTGCACGCCGGTATCCTCGGCGATGTAGATGACGCCGTTGATCATCACCTCGCTGCCCAGCGGGATCACGTCCGGATCCACGGCGACCGTGCGGCCTTCGGTGGCCATCGTGCCGGTCGCTGTGATGCCGTCCGCCTTGCCGCAGCAGAACTCGCACGGGCAATAGTGATAGATGCGGAACTCTCCCGCGTCGCGCCACGCGGGCTTGTCCTCTGCGGTCTTCTCCGCCAGAGCTTCCTCCAGCTTCCGGCAGCGCTCGATCAGCTCATGGATTGTCTGCGGCTCCTCGCGCGTCAATTCGATGGTCAGCGGTCGCGCCTCCAGCTCCGCGATCCGCTCCTGCTGCGCGGCGATTTCCGCTTTGGCGTCATGCAGATTGCAGCAAGCGCCGATCAGCAGCGCGCCGGTGAGCAGAAGCGCACCGAGGGCAAACAGCAGGTGCGGGAAGTAGTCATCGTTCTTCACTCGTCCACCTCCTCCGGCGGCTCCATCTTTGCGCCTTCGTTCGTATTTCGCGATCAGCGCGTCCCCGTCAATCAGTCGCATTTTCTGCCCCCTTTTCAAGCTCCATCCGCAGCTCTACTTTCTCTTTCGCTCTCTGCATGGTGTAGTGCTCGGCGAGATCCTTGCCGTCCTTCATGATCCAATAGGTCGTGTGATACCAGAACCCGATTCCGTTCGCGTGTTTGACGCCGCGCTTCCGGCTCTGGATCTCGTAGTCCGTTCCGTCTGCACGGTATGTGATGTTCTTTGCCGCTTCACCGAGTTCACCGTGGAAGATCTCGGTGCCGACCTTTTCCCATTTCAGCATGCTCAGCCCTCCTTACAAAGTCCCATCTCGCGCGCTTGCTTGAGCGTCACGGGCACATCCGCAAATTCGTCCCCGTCTACACCCGCGATGAGGATATCGCCGACGAAGTCATATCCTGCGACCGTGGCGCAGTGTTCCTTGCCCTTCAGTCGGCCATCCTCGTCGCAGATGACAACCGCGTCGAACGCGATGGTCACGGTCTCGATGTAGCCGCCCACAAAATTCTGTAGGTTGCGGAGATTGTTCTCCACATTGGTGCAGTACCAGCTCGAATCCGGCCGCTTGGCCAGCACTCTGATCTTGCTCATTTGCCCGCCTCCTCTGGCATGAAAATTGCCTTGCCGATGTACTCGATTTCTTTCGCCGAGCGCATCGAGAAGATGTAGGCCGTGCCCTGCTGCGGGATGGGGACGCCGATCATGTAGCGGACATCATTCCCGCACTTCTTTAACTCGTTGATAAAGCCAATGCAGCCGCACCACTTGTGCTTTTCATTGAACTGCACGACATTGCCGATCTGGAGCTCAGCCACGAGACTTACCTCCTTTCGGTGCATCCAGCCAGGTGATGATGTCCATGATCCGGCAGCTGACGAAGCAGACGCCGATGATGGTGAATAACATAGTCCAGGTCATTACAATGCCTCCCTGATTTCTTCCAGCGGCACGTGGCCGCGCTTGTTGATTCGTCTGAGCTCCTCAACAGTGAGGCTCGCCGGGTCGCTGAGTCGTCGCTGAGCGGTCGCGGTGGAACAGCCGAGCGTTGAGGCGAGCCGCGGCGCGGTGAACTCATAGCCCTTCAGCAGCCGCCGCAGCTTGTCCGGCTCGGTATAGCCTTTTACGTACGGCATGAGCACCTCCTTACCAGTCGCTATTCTCCGGCTCTCCGCCGAAATAGAGCGACTCAAGCGTCACTCCTTCGGCCGCCAGATCTCGGCCGCGCTTTTCGTACCGGAGAAGGTCGCTGAGCAACCGGCGCCGGGCGTAATCCACGCGCTCCTTCCGGCGCGCCAGCTTGACATACTCGCTGCCCTGCAGCTCGCGGATCTTCTGCTCGACCTGCTCGTCCGATAGGTTCCGAATGATGGTCTTTTCCATTTTTTCCTTGCCTTTCCGGCCCCGCTGCCATAAAATGATGGCAAGGGAGCCTTTTTCGTGATGTGTGGGCCTCTCTCGCCCTGTCGGTGTGTCAGCACCGGCGGGGCTTTCTTTTTCCTCAAGCGCCCTCGCTTTCGGCGGAATCCAGCCCGAGGATCTCGTTGACCGAAGCAACGATCTTAGGCGCAGAGCGCTGGCCGGTGAAGATCTTGTAGAGATATCCGCCGTCAACGTACTGCCCGGTGGCCGCCTTGATCTCGCCAATTAGCCACTCCTGCGACTGGCCGCGGTCGATCAAGGCCTTCTTTGCAGCCTTGCCAAAAGCTGTAAGTTGTGCCATTTTACGTACTCACCCCCTATATAATGGCGTTGACAAGTACGCGAAATTGTACTATTATGAATGTGCCACCAATCAGAATGTACTCTCCCGCGTGCTTTCATGTTGATTTTAGTACCTGTTTGCGTACAAGTCAAGTGAAATGTACGCCGGAGCGCACATTTGTCGAAACGTACAAAATGAGGTACTAAATAATGGATGATTTGTACATTGCCATAAGTTTGCTTTGTCAAGAGAACGGGATTAAGCCAGGGAAAATGTGCAACGATCTCGGCCTAAGCCGCAGCCTTATGACCGATCTGAAGGCGGGCCGAAAGCATAGCATCACGGCAAAGACGGCGCAGGCGATCGCCGATTATTTTGGCGTGAGCGTTGATCGCGTGCTCGGTGCCGAGCAAAAAGAAAAGCCCGCCGAAGAAGGCGAGCTTGCGGAATATCTTGAAGATCTGCGCTCCCGTCCTGAAACGCGGGCCCTGTTGGAGGCTTCGCGCGGCATGACGCGCGAGCAGGTCGAAAAAATGGCTGAATTTGCAAAAATGTTGAGAGGCGGTGGAAATGGAATTGATTGAAGGCTGCGACTTTTTTGTCCGCGTTGTTGATTTCCCGCGCGGTGTTCAGCCGCACGGGATGGTAATGCCAAACGACGACGGCACCTTCTCGGTCTTCCTGGACGCCCGCGTGTCGCGCGAGCGTCAAAAGCAATCGTGTGATCACGAGCTCGAACATATCAAAAACGATGATTTTTATAACGAAAAGCCGATTGAAGAGATCGAACGGATATAAAAAAACCGCCATAAGGCGGAAATAAATAAGGGGGAAATATTTATGGGACTCATGGACAGGCTTAGAGAAGAAGGATCCTATTCCAATGCATCCGGGGCAGGCGGTCTGCAATACGTTGTGCTGCAGGTCACGCTGAAGGAGAAGTTCATCGGAACCGGATCCGGCAACCTGACCGAGCTGGAGGAAGTGATCAACAGGCAGGCCGCGAAGGGGTACCGGCTCCACACGATCTCCACGGCGAACGGCGGCAGCAAGGGCCTCGCCGGAGGCGATCGCATCCAGGCGACAATGGTCTTCGAAAAAATCTAAAAAAAGCGCCGCCCCGGCGCTACCAACACCGGGACGGCAAAACGATGAGGGCAGAAACTTTTGACGGAGCCTCTGCCCTTCTATTCTCGCACATAATAGGAGGTATTGCAAGTGAAAATACCGGAGCCGCGGAAGCTGAAAAGCGGTTCGTACTTCATCCAGCTCCGCCTGGGAGGCGTTTCCGTGCCCGTGACGGCCTCGACGGCGACGGAGTGTAAACGGGTGGCCGCGCTCATAAAAGCAGAGCACCGCGCAGGGACGCGCACCGTGACCGCCGCAGAAAAGCGGACGCTTGCCGAGATCACGCAGGCCTATCTCAACAAGCACGAAGCTGTTTTGTCCCCGTCCACCGTGCGCGGCTGGGACTCTTACCGGCAGCACCGGTTTGTCTCTTATCAGCAAACGCCGATCGGCAAGATCGATTTCCAGCAAATGATCAACGACGAGACCGCTCTGGTTTCTCCGAAAACTGTCAAATGCGCGTGGGGATTCGTGGCGAAGGCGCTGCGTGATGAGGCGGGCATCGATCCCCCGAAGGTGCGGCTGCCCCAGGTACCCGTCAAGGAAGTCCCGTTCCTGCAGCCGGAAGAGATCGGGCCGTTCCTGGCTGCCATCGAAGGCAACATTGCCGAAACCGCCGCGCTGCTGGAGCTGCACGGTCTGCGCCGGTCGGAAGTGCTCGGCCTTCGTTGGGAGGACGTAGACCTGGAGAAAAAGCTGTTAAACATCAGAGGCGCCACCGTCCAGAACAAGGAAGGCGAATTCGTCCGGAAGGAGACCAACAAGAACGCCTCCAGCACGCGCACCGTCCCGATCATGATCCCTCGGCTGTATGATCTCCTTAAGGCCGAGCCAGATCAGACGGGCGCTGTGGTCGGGATCGCTGCGAATACGATGCTTCGAAACATCAAGGAGGCCTGCAAGGCTGCAGGTCTGACCGAGGTTGGCAACCACGGGTTGCGGCACTCTTTCGCGTCTCTTGGTTATCATCTCGGCCTATCAGAGCGCGAGCTGATGCAGCTCGGCGGCTGGGCGGACTTCCAGACGATGCACAAAATTTATGTCCGTGTAGCAGCCCAGGATACAAAAGCCGCTCAAAACAAAATGAGCGATTTTTTCAAAAATGCTAACAAAAATGCTAACTATACTTAAAAACCCGCATAAACACTATGCTTTTAGCCTTTTATTTGCGAGTTCAAGTCTCGCCACTCGGACCAAAAAAAGAGAACCGTCAATCCGTTGGGATTGGCGGTTTTTCTTTGTATATCAACGGTTTTTCGGCTTTTTGGCGTTTCAAAAATGAGTGTGAAGAAATCAAAAATAAATGCCTTGTTAGCACTTTTTTAATGACAAAATGCTAACGAAAATGCTAACAAAAATAGCCCCCAGCGACCGGAAAGGCGGGTCTGCCGGGGGCAATGATTTAATCCAGTTTGCCGAGGCGGTCAAAGATCGTCAGAATGCGGCAGAGATCCTCGGAGATATTCAGGTCCCCCTTCTTATCCCCCTGCAGAGCCTTCTTGTCCACGCACTTTTGGATGGCGTCCTTGTACCAGCTCGGCACGTCCTTCAGCGTCTTATAATAGACCATTTCCTTCTCCTTCTCTTTCGGAGTCCCAGGATTATAGAGTGGCATCATAGGCGGGAGGATCTTTGCCCGCAACAGCGAACCGCTCCACTTGCCGCCGGCGTCCCACTGGAAGTGTGGCCGATCAGGAAAGCTCTTCCAGTCGCCACCCCATGAAAAGCCCATGTGCTTTGCGAGGATTGCCACGTTGGCGAAGAAAGCCGGGTCGCTGTACTCCTGGCCCTTGATGTTCTGGCATACGTCAAGCGCAAGCCCGGCGCCGTGGAACGTGGTGACCTTAGAGTTGGTCACGATCTGCCCCGGCTTCGTGCGCCCCTGCGCATACAGCGCCGCCTGGTATTCGTCGTCCCGTAGGGTCTGTGTCACCAGCACGTCCAGCCCCTGTGCCCGGCACTCCGCCAGCCACGCCTCCGCGTTGGCGCGCACGTCCGGGCGCAGGTCGTCAAGGCTCCGGCTGTTGATCATCTTCTCTGTCCTCCGCCGTCTCGATAATGATAGGCGTCGGGTTCTCGGCGCGCTTGGCGTCCACCCAGCCCTCGCTGAGGATATAGGCAATCAGTGCGCCGCCCGCCATGATGATGCTCGTGATTTGCGCGATGTCGCTTTCCGCGAATTTGAACGCAGCCAGCAGTGCGCTGACGAACGCAACCAGTGCCACCCAGAATTTTCTGCTCGTGATCTTGCGGATCAGGTCCTGCTTATTCATGTATGTCCTCCTCCCTGCTTGTGCCGAATATAAATCCGTCGTTGTGTTCAAAGATGTTCCCCAGCACCTTCAGCGCAGTCACACCGAAAAGCGTCTCGATGGCCTGTTTTGAAAGCTCCTCTACCGGGAACGGGATCCCCAACTTGATTGTGGAATAGGCGGCGATCAGATAACTGATCGTTACCCACCCCAGCGCGAAAAGCTGCGTCGTCACGAACAGCCAGTTCGTGATGCTCTGCAGCTTGCTCTTTTTCGTCCGCGCCATCGTCACACCCCCGGCGCGCCCGCCAGGATCCACGCGATGAAGCCGCCCACGATGGCGGCCAGCGCCTTGTCCACGATGCCCTCCCAGCGCTTGCCGGGCTTCGACGTCAATGCTTTGACGTCGCTCTTGATCTCCTTGACGTCCTTCTCGACGCTCTCCTCGCGCGTGGCCAGCACCTCCACCGAGGTGATCAGCCGGTCCAGCGCGTCCTGCCGCTCCTCGACCTTGTCCAACCGCTTGGTGTTGCTCTTGCTGCGCGCCTCGGTCTCCGTCAGCGTGCGGACAATGTCTTCCTGTGTCATGACGTCACCTCACTCCAGCCGTAGACGCCCGGCTCCCACACATTCCCGTCAATGTCGGAGACCCACGTCTTTCCGTTGTGCGTCACCTTATCGCCCTTCATGTAGGGGTTGGTGCTGTCGGGCTGTTCCCATTCGGGAATGACTTCGGGATCGGGAATCAGCACCTTCGCCCAGAGCGAGACAGCAGATGTCGGTGTCCATCCTTCCTGTGCATCGTGCATCTGCAAGCAACGATAAAGAGTGCCGTCATAGCGAACGCGATTATCCACATCATAGTGCGCCGTTGCGCTCCACTCCGGGAACAGCTCCACGGCGGATACCGCGTCCTCGTCCGACAGGGAAACGGCGGCCTTTTCGATCACTGGTCTGAGCAATCTTGCCTTTTCCTGCGGTGTCATTTGCTCACCCCCATCAGAATGTCATAGGCTTCTGCCTTGTCGGAAAGGTCTGTTTCCTCCTCTGGCATCAGCTCGCCCTCGGTGTAGGTGCGGCCCAGCTCTGCAGGGTCGTTGGCCTCGGTATAGCTCACGCCGTCTCGTACAACGTAGCACCCGGCATCGGAATACGTGCGGATGAAGTCTCGTTCGTTGAGGATATAGTTCTCTTGTACGATCATGCTGATGCCTCCTTATGTCGTTTGGATCGGTGTGCCGTCAGCGTAGGCATGTTCATAGATGCTTCCCTCGATCGGTGCAAAGCTGAACTGATGCCCGCCTTCTGCTGTGCTGGCCCTGACGGACGCCCAGTTGGTTGCTGCCTCATACTCCGACAAAAGCGCTGCCGGTACCCACACGGTGCTTTCGCTGGTCAGACCGCCAGCAGCCCCTTTCCCCAAGGCGTTTTCACTGTTTGCGGCTACGATACCGTCCTTTTTTCTGAGGACGATGTTGTAAAATTTGCCCATATAAAAGGCTCGATTCGGGATCATCGAAAGATTCTCGCCAAGGTCGATGCATTTGTATTTCCCGCCGTTTCCGCGGAAGCAATCAGCCGAAAGCGTAGTAATCGAGGGCAACACCAGCGTACAGCCCTCAGCTGTGGATTGTCCGCATTGACCGATTGTGTAGCTTCCCGAAATGGTTGTTACGGAGGGCAGCGAAATGAGCTCCGCCGCGAGCAGCGCACGGAAGGCCGCAGTCGGCACAGCTGTAAGGGCTGGGAACAGAACTGTTGCCAGATGGCTGCAATCCTGGAAAGAACACTCCCCGATGGTGGTAACATACGGCGCCGAGATACTCGTAATTGCCCTTTGTCTGTAAAACTTGTATTGCGGGATAGCCGTGATCTCTTGACCGAGCACAACATCTCCTTCCGGCCACGTACCAACAGCATACCCATCCCAGTCGATGCCGCCCCCGCCGGAGGGCTTGACGTATTCCACGCCGATGTCCGCCTCGCAAAACCTGCCCGCGGTGCGGATGGTTTTGCTGCCAGAGTCGTTCAGCTCGGCGATAGTCTCGCCCTTATAGGTCAGTGTTACGTCTGCCATCAGTCAACACCTCCCGCATAGAGGGGCAGCTGCACGGTGAACAACTGCGTGCCAGCGCTGTTGGAGAAGCTCAGCACGCCCGCAGCGCTGACGCCGGCCGAGACCGGGACGCTCGTCGCGTCGGCCTTGCCGCTCAGCGCGGTGTGCAGTGCCTGCACGTCTTCTACCAGGTGTGCTCGCATGGCGTCGCTGTCTGTCCACGGTCCGGTATGTGCGACGGTAAAGCGATAGAGAAAACCGTTGTGCAGTACGTAGTCACCGGGAGAATAAGCTGTTTCTTCCGAAAACTCTGCATCCGAAAAATTGGCCTTCCTGACCAGCTTGTTTTTCGTCACAACCTGCCATCTGTCACTGACACAGGTCACGCTTACAGCGATCATGTCGACGCCGTTGCTGTCGCTAAAAACGGCACCGAAATGGTGCGTCACCGCATCGTCCCTGCCGGTGAGCCGTGCCACGGCGTTGAAATGAGCGATCGGCACCAGCACGACCTTGCCCGCCTGATAGGCCGCTTCGATCTCCGCGGAGGTCGTGGAGTTGACGCGGGCAACGAAAACGCCCTCGCCGGAATCACCGGGGTCTCCCTTGGGGCCTTGCGGGCCTGCAGGGCCAGTGTCTCCAGTATCGCCCTTCGGGCCTTGAGGACCTTCAGGGCCGGCCGGTCCGGTGTCGCCTTTTGGGCCTTGTGGGCCTTCGGGGCCTGGAGTGCCGCTGGATGCGACGCCGCTGTCGACATATGCGCCCGATTCTGCATCCCAGATCCACCAGTTGCCGTTCTGCCCGATCATCGGGCCATGCTGCTGCGCCGCCTCGGCAGCCGCAGCACTGTCCGCGGCAGCGGATGCGCTGCCTGCAGCGGCAGCGGCTGCATCAAGCATGTTCTGATACCAGGATTCCAGATCGCTCGGCACTTCGCCGGTCGGTGCGCTGTTTTTGGCAACAAAGCAACTGTAATCAGTTGTGGCGTCTTTAAAATCAGCGCCGGAGTAGGTCAGGAATACTTTACCATAGCCGCTTTTGGCCGTGTCCGTCTCGCTAAACGTCCAGGTGGCAATAGAGCCCGAAATGGTAACGTTGCTGACGGCGTAGGGGATCGAGTCGCCCGGGCGCAGAAGCGCCACCACCAGCTGCCCGGGGCCGAGTTTGTTCAGCCAAAACGAGATGTCAAAACTCTGCTGACGGGCGTTGAAGTTTCCGACGACGCCCATCACGATGGGGCCGCCGCCTTTGCCGACCACAATGGTCGGATTGCAGTTGATCAATCAGGATCCCTCCTTCTTAACCCTGCGGGGTATAACCGAGCGCAAAGTAGTAGTAGACGTCGCCGCTATAGTTCAGCGTAGTGGTGTTGTACTGAGAATCGTTTCGCTCTGTCCACGCGATCCCGCTGTTCGACCACGTCACGTTCGCGGTAGTCACAGCGGTCAGCCTTGCGGTCGCTGCCGGGCGGACAAAGACGCCGGCGCCGAGCTGCGTGCTGTCGTTCCGCTCGACCGGGGCGACAACGACCACAACCGGGCAGAACGGAAACGACAGGGACACGCCGGTGCTGGCTCCGTTGCCGGTGTATGTGCCGGCGAAGATCCTGCAGTTGAAGCCGCCTTCGCCGACTTCCGCCGCGAGGCTCGCAAGCGCAGTCGCTTCTGCTTTCCCGGAGAGTGTGCCGTTGATGTCCGTGATCGCGTCTGCGTTCTCCGTGATTTGCCGCTGCAGGTTGGCGGCCACGTCGCCCGACAGGTTCGCCTGCAGCGCGGAGAACCAGGTCGTGAAGTCGTCCTCCCACTGAGCGAACAGCTGCGAGACGTCCACCGACCTGACGACGCCGACGATATAAGGGCAGTCGCTCAGGCCGACGCGGCTCTCGATGTCCGCCTGTGCCAGATTCGTCGCGCCGGGCTTTACCCGGACATAGCAGAGCGGGTGCTGGTTCGCGGAGAGCGTCGGCTTTGCCGCTGCCGTCTCCGCCGCCGGCGTGCCTTTGATCACCTTGATCCTGTTCGTGCGAGCGTCCGGATCGGTCTCGATGACGACCGCGTCCCAGCGATAGAGCACCGCATCGGCCGCGGAGATCTGGAAGGTCTGCGGCGCCGTCAGCGTGGTGTACGTGGAATCGAACCACGCCCAGCCGGTATCGATGATCACGCTGAGGCCGGAAGATGCCGGCCGCGCTCCGAACTGGTTGCGCCCGACCGTCTGCGGGAGCACGCCGTCCATGATGAGGCTGTTCAGGATTCTCGTAAAATCATGGCCGGAGTACTGTCTGTCCCCGTTGACGGAATCGTAAAATCCATATTCAAGTGCCATATATTCCTCCTTAGTCGGATACGAAGGTCGGGATCACGCTGTCCCCGCTCTCGTCACGGGAGCGCATGACCTCGGTCACCCGCGTCACGGCTTCGAAGCCGTACTCGTTTCTGATCTGGACGAGGTCACCAACGAAGAAGTCCTTCCCGAAATGGTACTGCACGTTGGTGTCGACCTCGCCGTCGAACGAGGTGACCACGCTGTGCTCGGCGAGAGCGAGACGGCCTGTCTCGGAAAGCTGTGAGTAATAGCGATCAAGCGTCTGGCGGTTTCGCTGCGTGATCAGGCTGTTGTTCATCCGGATCTGCTGGCGCAGCGCCTCGACCTGTTCTTTTGTTTCCTCGTAGTTCCCCTGAGCCACGCCGGAGAACGGGTCAACATTGCCCCAGTAGTCCTCCCACAGCTGATTGATCTGCTCCTGGTACGACTCGTTCTGCTTCTCCAGGCGGACGGTCTCCTCGTCCTTTTCGAGCTCTGTCGAATCGTCCACCCACATCTCCCGCCGTGCCAGGCCGGTGACGGCCTCGGCCGGAGAGCACAGCATCATCTTCCGTTTGACAGGATCGCCGAGCTTCCGCTGCACGTCCGTCCAATATTGCCACAGGTCGAAGTCGCTCTTCGCCCTGGCAAGCGCGGTCTGTCGCAGGTTCAGGTAATACTCGATCTGTTCCAGCTCGTGCTCAATACTTTCGCCGTTGCGCTCGAGCTGGTTTTCCACGCTGTCCGGTTCGTTGTACAGCTTCGCAAGGCGTGCCTTCAGGTCATACCGTCGACGCTGCAGCTCCTTGATCTCCGCCTCCAGATCCTGCGTCTCCTGGTAAGCGCCGCTGTATGCCTGCACGTTGTTCCGCGCGGTCGACAGCAGCAGCGCGTCCCCGTCATTGAATACAGGGTCATAGTCGGCATCGCCGCGCACCAGGACGTAGTTTTTGACGCCCGCCGTGTTGCGCTGCCAGCGGCTGCCCAGCAGGTTGCCGAACTTGTCCGAGAACACAACATAAGGATACTCGAGCTGGTCATAGGTGCGATCCGCGCCGTCGTACAGCTGGATCTGGATACCGCCGGCGACCGGGACAGCCCGGAATCCGATGTGGTTGGCCTCACACAGCTCGACGATGGTGTCGTATAGGTTTTCCCCGTAATACTCGACAGCCTTCAGCCGCTTCTCGGCTGCCTGCGAGCTGGTCAGGAACCACGCCGCGCCGGATGGACGAAAGAGATCGATCACCCGGCCGCTGTCGCCCGGCTGCGTCACGTTCTGCCGGATCAGCGAGGAGATGACATTGGAGATCGTCACGTTCTGAGCTGCGTATCGATCCCAGATCACGCGGCGATCCAACAGCGATTCGACGCTGCGCCCCGTCACAGTGAACCGGTCGCCGTCCTCCGCATCCGTGACGAGGAGCACGTTCTCGATCACCATGACGGTGTCGCTGTCCTTGATCCTCGCGTATCGGTCTGTCAGGTCGTCCGCAGGGGCATAGAGCAGCGCCTTCGTCTTTTCGCTGGCCGGGCACAGTAGCTCGAAATCGCCGGCCCTGGAATACCGCTCCACCCAGATGCAGCTCAGGAATTCATCGATCACGCCCAGGGCGTTGAAGTTGCTGTCGAGGATGTAGACTTCGTCGATCATCTCACACCCCCACGAAAGCCGTTGTGTATTCCACGTTGATTACGATATTCTCCTTGCCGGACGTCGCGACGTACGCATACTGATTCCGGCCCACGGTGAGGCTCAGCCAATCGCTGTCCTTCGACAGCGCGGAGATGAGGTTGATCGGCTCGCCGTCGCGGATCAAGTTGATAAACTTGTCGCCCTTGATCGTCGAGATCTGAATGATGTCCCCGGCACCCAGCGCCTGCCCGGTCATGACCGCGATGCGCGTGGTGTCGATCCGCATGGTCTCGTGTGTCGAGCTGTTGGTGATCGTAATCTCGCCGCCGACCTGCCCGTCCATCTCGAGCGACAGGATCACGCCGGTGTCGGCGTCGCCGGTGTAATCGATGTCAATGACCTGATAGTTGTCGCCGAGGATCCCGAGCTCGTACGGCCCGGGGTTGTCCGTCGTGCCGATTGGAAAATGGAAGCCCGGCGCTGCCCGGTAGTACATGTGCCGCGTGGTCTCCACCTGCCGGAAGTACGGATCCGGGCACAGGATTGAAACCGCGATCTGACCGCGCGTGCTGTACACGTTCGCATCACAGCTCTCCACGTACCCGTCGATATAGCAGAGGCGCGTCTGCGTCTTGAACGTCAGGCGCACCTTCTTTTTGAGCGCGAACAGCTCATATGCCCTGTGCCGGTTCACCTCAACAGGACGGAGCGGCTGGATCGTCATGGTGATGTTCCGGCTCCGGGCCCTTGCAGAGTTGAACATCGCGCCGTCGATTACGCCGTTTTCTGTCATGTTGATGTTGGCGGGCGGCGCGCCCAGCCCGTCCATCGCGACGATGTACAGGCCGGACGCGGGCAGCGAAGGATAGAGGTTGCTGATCTCCAGCGATTCCCCGTTGTGGTTGGTCACGGTGACGGATTCGATAGGCGGGTTCATGTGGTCGCTCCTTTCAGCTGCGCGAACTGGTTCTTCGTCCGACGGTAAATTTCGGCATTGCTCAACGACTTGGGCGAATAGTTGTTCTGCGTGAAGTTGACCACAGTCTGTCCCGCAGTTCCGCGGCCATTTGACCCGCCTGCCGTCTTCCCGTTGGCGTAATCGGCGCCGATAAAGCCTCTGTCTTCTACAGATGCCCCAAACACCGAGCCAACGATGCCGCCAACCGTATCGATAAGTGCGCGCGCCTTACCGAGAATACCTTCAATCAGATTCTGGATCAGTTGGCCGCCCCACTCCTTTGCCTTTCCCAGCGCGCTTTCGATTCCCTCTCCGGCCTGGTCGATGAGGTTAGCCCCTTCCCTTTTTATCTCCGGCCACGCCGCGACGAAGGCCTTTCCGATCGCGACAACAAGCTTCGGGATTCCTTTCCCGATGATAACGATAACGCGCGGGATAATGTTTGCACCGGCGGTTACCACCGATTCTGCGAAGGCGTCAAAGGTCGCATCGAAGTCGGCGTTCTCATCCGCGAGCGCGGTCAAAAGATTTTGCCAGGACGCCTTTACGGAGGATACAGATCCGCTGATCGTGTCGGCCGCCTCCCGCGCAGCGTATCCGGACAGTCCCTGCATCTCGATGTAGTCGACAAGCGCGTTCTGCGCATCGGCGAGATTGTCGATCACGTAGTTCGTGGCTTCGCCGTTCGCGGCGTGCCACGCATTGACCTTGTCGATGAGCTCTTGAAAGCCTTCCTTTGTCGGCGTGATGCCAAGCTGCAGGTTGTCCAGCATGCTGAAGTTGGACTTCATGATGCCGTTGAACGCGTTCTGCACAGCTTCCTGTGAGTTGCCGGTGGCCGCGACTACGTCTGCCTCCGCCGTCAGAATTCTATCTGCAAGGTCTGCTGCCGCTTGTTCATTCCCGCCGAGGGCGGTCTTCAAGCCGGTGGCAAACCCGTTCACCTGCTGCAGATAGTCGTTCTGACTCATCTGGACGGTCTTGTACGCCTTTGCCGCCCGTTCCGCGACGGATTCGTATGCGTCCCCGAACATGAGCTGCGCGCCGCCGGCGAGCTGCTCGTAATCTGCATAGGCGTCAAGTGCCTGTTTCCCGACGGCAACAGCCGCCGCTCCGGCAATGGCCGCGCCCGCCGCGATGGCCTTGCCTGCCGTTTTGATTCCCGCTCCGAAAGCGGAGCTGAATACCGATCCGGCGCTTTTTCCGGCACGCTCGGCTTCGCCTCCAAGGGCTTCCGTTATTCCACCTTTGATCCCTTCTGCAGAAGGGATGATTTGCACATATGCCTTCCCTAGCTCGACTCCTTTTTTGCTTGGCATATCAGTCTCCTATTGCGTGCGCTCTCGCCGACATAAAGGCTTCCGGGCTGTCGAAGGTTTCGACCTCGTTTTCCTTTTCTTCCAGTGCGGCACTAAGGATCAGCTTCGGCCGGTTGCGGTTTTTCTGCCCATCCTCTGTCTGCGCCCAGAAAAGCATACTTAATCGGTCAACCGCCGCAGCCAACAGCATAATGTCGCTTGGCAGCTTTGCCCCGGTCAACTTGCGCTTGATCCGGCTGTCCTCGGATAACCCGCATGCGAGCGTTGCTAGAGTGTTGACCGGCAGCGCCCGCATATCGAATATCCCATAGGTCTCAGCCAGATCGCAGAGCAGCGCTCCCTTGTCGGAAGCATACATGCCGGCGAGAGCAATCAGTTTTTTACTTCACCGTCCGCCTTGCCGGATGCCGTCACGATCTCCGTCAGCTCCGCCATCACCTTGTCGGTCGGCAGAAAACCGTCCGGCTCCTGGACATGCTTGTACAGCGCCTTTGCGCCGTCCTCCCCCAGCACGAGCTTGACCAGCCTGGGCGACGCGCTCAGCTGCTCTGCGGGCGTACCGTTCATCAGATCGTCATAGGCCACCACAAAGCGAAAGTCGTTTTTCAGGTTCTCGTTCACGGCAAAGCTGAAGCCGGAAGACGTCTTACCTGTGATCATGGTTTTTCATCTCCTCTCAGGCGGTGCGCTTGATGTACTCGTAGTGCTTGTTGCCGCTGGCGTCCGGCATGGCGGTGATCGTCAGCTGATAGCCGATCGGCTTGCTGTCCACGTAGACGACTTCGCCGGTCTCAGAGACCATGCCGTTGGGCACGACGATGCGCTTCATCCCGCCGCCGCGCAGCACCATGTCGAACACCCAGCAGTGTCCGCCGAGCTCCTTGGAGTTCGAATTGACCGTGATGCCGGCCGTCAGCGTGCCGGAGACGTTGTCGTCGCCGTAGAACGCCTTGAGCACCTCGAGATTCATGCTCTCGAGGCAGGTGAAGGAGAAGGTGTCGACGCGGTCGGTCTGCATCGAGTAGACAGTGTCGCCGCCCCACGCCTTGACATTGTCGCTCTCGATGGAGCTATCGTTGGTCAGGCCGTCCTCGTTGACGTAGCCCATCGCGACGAAGGCGTTGTCCAGCGCGGTCGTCGCGTCGGTGGGAAGCGTGCTGCCCAGCGGAGCGCGGAACACCGCGCCGGATACCTTCGGCTTGCCGGTCGAAACATTGTTTGCAACGTTAGCCATAAAAGCCTCCTTTAGTAGTGAATGATGTCAAACACGGCCTGATAGCGATATCGCTTCGTGGCCGCGTCCGTGAAGTTGTAGTCGGAGTTGAGCGAGACCTTGCTGACCTCGTCCAGCGCGACCATCTGTTCCATCAGCTCCTTGACTCGCTCGTTGAGCACTGCGGCCTCAAAGAGAGTGTTGCCGTAGGACTGCACGGCGATTCTGGAGCTGTTGATGTGGTTTTCCTTCCCGCCGCCGAGCTTTTCGATCACGACGAAGGGCTTGTCCGGGAAGCTTTCCGGGATCTCCATGAACGCCGGGAAGCTCTGGCCAAGATAGTGAAATACGGTTTTTTCGATCATCATAGTGCCTTCAATATCGAGTTGGTCTTCAGGTTCTCTTTCCGGGCCTTGTAGGTGTCCGCGGAGACCTCGGCGTTCACGCGATTCTTTCCCGTGTAGGCGTTGGCCGAATAGCCCTCGCCGAGACGGCCGACGGCGTTGTTCGCATAATCCATGCACACCGCCTTCATCTCGTCGGAGCGCAGCAGCTCGCGCACGCCCGCCCGGTTCAGCTCGAATTTCAGCTTAGCCATAGGCCTCACACCGCACCTTCGCGTGCCACGGCCCGGGGACGAGCTCGTCGACGCCGACGGCCGGAAAGCCGAACGTCCTCCAGCAGTGCGTCACACCGCGGAAGTCCGTCCACTCCACACGCTTGTCCTGCCAGTCGTGCCGGTCGCCCTTCGGGATCCCGAGAACGCATTGGATCGACTTGCCATACAGCGAGGTGCTCGTCGCGATGTCGTCCACGCTCGGCTCGCCGATCAGCACGTTGTCAACCGTCACCGGCTCCTCGTCGTAGACCGGAGCGCCGAAAGGATCCGTGCCGACCTGCACCTTCTGATAAAGCTTGACCGTCACGCCGCGCATCACAACACCTCCTGCACCAGTCCCTGAACGGGGCTGTAAGAGCCGATGGAGTTCCCGCGCCGGAGCAGCTGGCGCTCAGTCTTGCTGAGATACAGCTCGCCGGTGCTGCCGCCGTTGGCCATCGTCCAGCTCTGCGTATAGCCCAGGCCGGACATGCTGCCCTGCGTCGCGCCGATTGGCGCCGCTCCGGCAGCCGCTCCGCCGTCGCCGAGCGCCCGGATGACCATGCGGCAGGCGATCATTTTGCCGAGCTCGAGATCATCGATAATGCTGTCATCGGTGATGGTGTCCGGATACATTACATCTTCCGGGCCCGCCAGACGCGGTGCGACCGCATAGATCATTCTGACAGCATCGTTCAGAAGCATTTCGCAGACGTGCTGTTCTGCGGAGCTCATCTCGCGCGTCATTCTCTCCTGCACATCGGTTACGAACGTACGGATCATGAGATCACCTCACTTCTTCCGCTTTGTAGAAGTCTTCTTCGGTTCCAGCTTGACAAAGCCCTTTTCTTCAAGCTCTGCCGCGCGCTCATCCTCCGCGGTGAAGACGTCCCCGATTTCTCGGAGGACGCCCTCACGCGCGTCAGTGAACGTGATGATGGTGACCGCGGTCCTCATCAGGCACTCGCGGTGGCCTTGACGATGCGGTCAAGGAACACGGGCTTGATGGCCAGGCCGCAGTATGCGACGGTCTCGATCGCGCCGTTCTGGTAAAGCGGCGCGGTGTGGACGGCGATGATGCCGCTCTCGTCAGTAGTCATCTCCATGCCGGGGATGGCCGCGATAGATGCCGCGACGACCTCAAGGTTTTCAGTGGCGCTGCCCAGAACAGTGCCGGCCGGGACGTTGCTGTCCAGGATCACGTTGCCGATGCCGAGGAAGTTGGCCAGATAGGACAGGCCGAACTGGGTCTGCAGCGTGATGTTGCTGGTGCCGAGGTAGTTGTATGCGTCGGTCGGATTGGCGAAGAACACGGGCGTGTAAGCCTCGTCCTCGAACTTAGTCGCCACCGCGCCGGCAGCGCCGGCTACCTTCTGCTGGAAGTTCCAGTTGGCGCCGGAAGCGGTGCCGGTGCCGGCAACGATGCCGGCGTAGATGGTGCCGCGCACCGCCTTCTGCACCAGCTTACGCAGGGCTTCGGTGGTAGCGCCGACGGCGACGTCATAGCCCTTCTTACCGATATCCTCGATGCTGGTGAGATTGCGGTACTTCTTGTAGGTCAGCGCGACGACGGTGCCATTGTCGCTGGCAATGCCTGCGTCGGGGATCAGCGCCTTCTCGGCCACAGCGGTGGCGGGCAGCGTGCCGGAAGTGTTGTAGATCTTGAACGCGCTGCCGGGCGCCATGACCTGCACCTCGGTCTTGCCCAGAACGGCCAGCAGGTTGTGCAGGTCGCTCTCGAATTTGGTCACGAAATTGATGTCCTGCGCCTTCGCGGCGAGGGCCATGATTTCATTTGCCATTTAATTGGTCTCCTTTCAAAACAGATCGATGTGTTCGCGGATCGCTTTCAGCCGTTCCCGCTCATTCTTGATGGCGAGGATATCGGCCTTCGTGATCCCGGGCGTCCGCGGTTCACCGGGATCCTTCACTTTCGGGAAGCCGCTTGCCTTCATACGCTCCACCAGCTTCTTCGCCTGCGCCCGGCAGGCTTCTTCGTCCGCGCCGGTGAGGAACTCCATCATGTCGACAGGCAGCCCCGTCTCCTTCGCGACCTTGTCCCTCATCTCTCTGGCCTCGTTGGCCTTCTTGATGCCGTCCAGCTCTGCCTGGAGGGCTTCGGCGCGGTCGGTCGCCTCTTTGAGCTTGTCCTTCTCGGGCGCAGCCGCCTTGAGAGCGGCAAGCTCCTCCTGCGCGCTGGTGAGCTGCGTCTTCAGCCCGTCCAGCTCGCCCTTTGCCCGGTTGATGTCGCCGCCGTTGAGATCCATCAGCTTGTCGATCTGGTCGGGCGTGGCGTCCGGGAAAAGCGCGGTGATATCTGTACGTTTCATAGCGGTTCCTTTCTCCTCTACGCTTTTTTACGCTGGTCGCGTCAGCTTGAGGTGGTAGTTTTACGGCGTTCCGGCCAGTTGTTTATGAAAAAGGCTTCCGATTGGATGCCTCAATCAACTTTCGGCGTCTTCCGTTTCGCGTTCGACGCGCAGCGCATAGGCGGC
>Ga0326511_10000834_pt1 | contig 26707 bp, 30 predicted proteins | sample 0_2496_0518_D_FD_203701 | JGI IMG/M metagenome (GOLD analysis project Ga0326511, IMG submission 203701) | Bovine rumen microbial communities from UC Davis, California, United States - 0_2496_0518 | ecosystem: Host-associated > Mammals > Digestive system > Stomach > Rumen | place: USA...
CCAGGCGAAGCAGTACATACGGAAGAACCTGCCAAAAGAGAGCTATTACCAGACCAAGATCATAAAGCGGATCCGGGAGCTGGTACCCTTAGCCTTTGTTTGGAAGGCGGCGGCAGGAGCATACGGCCGCAAGGGGATCCCGGATATTTGCGCGATCATAAACGGGGAGTATTACGGCTTCGAGGTTAAAAGACCGCTTCTCGGTGTTGTTTCGGAGATACAGAAGAAAACCATAGAGCAGATCAAGGACGCAGGCGGCCGGGCTTATATTGTAACCTACGAGGACGAGATTGACCGGATCCTGCGGCCGGAGATTGAAGCAGCCACGCCCATGAAGCCGAAGAAAACCATAATACGCGGACAGGAATCCTACTGCTGCCCGGCTTGCCATAGTGAAATAGGACTTATACCGGATCGCTTCTGCCCATATTGCGGGCAGCGGTTAAAACTTACATACGGACCGGAGGCGCGGGATGATTGAGAGCAGAAGAACACAGCCGATCTTTGCAGCGACGCTTACGACGGGACACTTTCAGCAAAGAACACGGCAGCAGGCCGGAGCGAAACGAGCAGCCAGGGACAGCGCGGACTTCGGCCCGGTATTTGACAAGACGATGGAAGAAGTAAGGAAGGAGACAAAGAGCACATGATCGATGTAACGGGAAAATACAGCGCAATGCTTAACAGCTTCTGGTGCGACCTTGAGCTGGCGAAGGATCCGAGTAGCCCGCGAGGGCTTGACGAGATCCAGCTTAAACTTGAGCAGGGCGATGAAAAGCTCCTTGCAGATTTTGAGCTTTTAAGCCATTTAGTTTACGGGATCAGATACGGGAAGATCACGATCCACCAAAAGGAGGGCGAAGCAGATGGCAAAAATAGTGCCGTACAACCGGCAGCAGCGCCGGGCGTTTGAAAAGCAAAAGAAGCACCAGCAGATCAAGCAGGCCAGGCAGCCGGAGCAGCCGAAGGGCGACATTACAGATCCACACGAAGCCCAGGCCATGCTTGAGGGTATGACAACACCGGCTCTGGTAGCCGGAATCAATAACACGCTTGAGATTTTGGAGAGGCGCGGCATCGTTCCGAAGGACTACGACCACAAAGAGCGCGGCCTGTTCCGGCTTAAGGTCATAAAGGGTAAGGTTTTTTACCTTGTCGACGTACCGGAGGACGAAAAGCGGCCATGAAGGGAGATCCTCCGCGAAGGGCGGGCAACTTTGCGGAGGAAAACAAAAATAACAGAAGGGAGCGCATAGCAATGAGCAGACGAGCAAAAAAGACACTTACACAAGCAGAGATTAAACACCAGCAGGAACTGGATCTATTAAAGGACTTTTTAGGGATTTACCGGAGGGCGAAGCGCCGGGAGGCAAGGCTTGAGAAAAGGCTCAAGGAAATACGCGAGGACATGGAGAGGCCCATCGGCGGGATAAATTACGAGCCGATAAACAAGCCGCAAAATCAGATCAGCGCCGGAGCCGCGAGCTTCACTTTTCGGACTTCGGACTGCGAGCTGCGGATCTACGAGCAGCGCGACCGGGTACAAGCGGACCTTTTGAAAATTTTGGACGTTTTCGACTACCTGGACAAAGACAGCCAGGAGAGGAACGCTTTAGAGCTTCACTATATAGACGGGCTGTCTTGGGACAAGGTCGCCTTTGAATTACCCTGCAGCGAGCGCCACGTTTACAACGTACAGAATAAAGGGCTTGAAAAACTACTTGAATTTAAGAGGGTTAAGAAGATGCTTAAGGACTACGAGGCGGAGATCGAGGCGGGAAAAAGGGCATAAAAAGACACCCCCCTTTTATACCCAGGGAAAGCACCCCGGAAAAATACCCCGGAATTTTTGGCCGGAAATTTTCACGGATTATTTATTTACCCTGTTTAATTTTAGGCTTTTATTTTGGATATATAACACTATATAAACCCGCATATATAGGGAATATAACGCAGGTAAGAGGGTTAAAAAATAAGATTGCATTGTATTGCATAGTTGCTATGAGTTATTATAGTAGCGTGGAAATAGGGACGAAAACAGACACCCCCTCCACGCTTGCCATATACCCCTCGGAAATATAGGGCTACTTTATACACAGCGTATAGAGTAGCCCTATTGTATTGCAGCCACAGCACAACAGCAGAGGCAGACAGCAACGAGACAGAGCAGACAAGAGACAGCACCACAGGGCAAGGGCAAGGCATAGACTAAGAGCACACACGCAGGCAGCAGCGCACAGACACAGCGAAGCCTTGAGAGGTTGAGGCGAAGCGATAAGGTAAGCGTTGCGACGTCGCAACAGCACGCGCGAGGCAGACAGCAGCAGGGCGGCCAGGCGAACGAAGCCACCGGGCGCGCGCGATCGCTTCTAAGGTACTACTGAACGAAAAGCATCGTTGCGGGGCGGCGAAGGCGCGGCGTTTTTTTGCGTGAAATCAAAAAAAATTTTGGCGTTTCGTTACGCAAAGAGGAAGGAGGCGGGCGTAAATTGCGCTTAGAGGTACGAAAACTCGCGGACTTGAAGCCCGCGGCATACAATCCCAGGAAGGCATTACAGCCAGGCGATCCGGAATACGAGAAGCTGGCTATAAGCATTGAGAAGAACGGCTATATAGATCCGATCGTTATCAACGAGGACGGAACAATCATAGGCGGCCACCAGCGCCGCACCGTCATGATGGACTTAGGAATGACGGAGGCAGAGGTCTGCATCGTTGACATACCGGACAAGAACGACGAGATCGCGGCAAACATAGCCTTAAACCAGATAACCGGAGAGTGGGACAACGACAAGCTCATGGGGTTACTTATTAACCTTGAGAGCGCCGGGCACGATACAATGGCGGCAGGCTTCAACAGCGCCGACCTTACGCAGCTTTTCAACACGGTCGAGATCACCCAGGAAGCGAACGACGACAACTACGACGTAGACAAAGCCCTGGAGGAGCAGGCCGACGCGGATCCGGTTACACAATACGGCGACGTTTGGCAGTTGGGAGAGCACCGGCTCATGTGCGGCGACGCTTCGGACTTTTCAGACGTTGGGATCCTTATGGGCGGCCAGGAAGCAGACCTTATAATCACGGATCCGCCGTATAACGTAGACTACGAGGCGAAGGACAAGAGCCTGGAGAAAAGCTATAAGCGAAACACCACCAGGAAGAACAACGAAATCTTAAACGACAAGATGGACGAGGGGGCTTTTTACAGCTTCCTTTTTCAGATTTTCGGGAACCTTCACGACGCAGCGAAAAAAGGAGCCGCTGTCTACGTGTTCCACGCAGACATCGAAGGCTTGACTTTCCGTCAAGCCTTCGATGCTGCAGGGTTCAAGTTGGCAGAGGTCTTAATTTGGGAAAAGAACCAGTTTGTAATCGGGCGGCAGGACTACCACTGGCGGCACGAGCCGATCCTATACGGCTGGAAGGAAGGCGCGGGCCATTATTTCATAGACGACCGGAGCCAGGACACCGTCTTTATTGAGGACAACATCGACTTTAAGGCTATGAAAAAAGACGAGCTTGTCGCCTACATTGAGCAGATCCGGGCGAAGCTATCCGAGAGGACAAGCGTCCAGTACGAGAAGAAACCGGCGAAAAGCGATATGCACCCGACAATGAAGCCGGTCGCCTTAGTTGGCCGCCTTATGCTTAACAGCAGCAGGCGCGGGGAAGCGGTCGCGGACTTCTTCGGAGGATCCGGAACCACGCTGATCGCAGCAGAGCAGCTCGGCCGCGTAGCCTTCACGATGGAGATTAACCCGAAGTATTGCGACGTCATTATTAACCGGTGGGAGGAGTACACCGGCAAGAAGGCGATCCGGGTGAGAGGAGGCGACGCTTGATATGGATGAGAACCAGAACCAAGAACAGCAGCAGACCGCCGGGACACAATACGTTAAGGTTGACGTTATAGCCCAGCTTTTCGGAGTAACCGTCCGGAGGGTACAGCAGCTTACCCAGGAAGGCGTTATAAAAACCGTAGAGGTACCGGGGCAGGGTAGACGGTACGAGCTTGTGCCGACAATAAAGACCTATATCCAGTATTTGAGCGACAAAGCCTACGGCAAGAGCAGATCCGCGAAGGAGTCAGAGCTTAAAGAGCAGAAGCTGGAGGCAGAGATCGCGCTTAAGGAATCCCAGGGAGAGCTGCACCGGATGAAGCGGGAAATAGCAGCCGGGAAGTATATAGACATTGAGGAAGTAGCGCTTGACTATCAAAAGTTTTTTGTAGTTTTCAAGCGCTTTGCCTTGAGCATACCGTCCCGTTTGGTAAGCATGGTAAGCGATAAAATAACACCACTTGAGGGACGGCAGGTGGAGAAGGAGCTTACTGAGGAGATAAAGCGGATGCTTACCGCTTTTGTAGTTGCAGGGTCAAAACCGGAGGTACCAAAACGAGGGCGCAAGGCGGCGTCGGATGGTTGAGCCTAAGCAATTACGAATCCGAAAGTACGCTTGCAAGGACTACATACAAGGCGCGCTTGAATACTTGAAGCCTCCGGAAAGTTTGACCGTATCCGAGTGGGCCGAAAAGTACAGAGTTCTTGACAGCAGGACGTCGGCAGAGCCGGGGCCCTGGAGCAACGACCGCACCCCTTACCTTAAGGGGATCATGGAGGAATTTACAAACTACGAGACTGAAGAAATTATTTTTATAAAGCCGACACAGGTCGGCGGTACCGAGGCTATGCTTAATATGCTGGGCTACGTTATACAGCAAGATCCAAGCCCGACCGAGATCGTTTACCCGACGGAGACGATCGCGCAATCCGTATCCGAAAAAAGAATACAGCCGTTTCTTGAGAGTACCGACGTACTGCGCGAGAAATACGACACGGAGAGCTCCCGACTTGAGCTAAACTTTTCGGATATGTTCGTTAAGATTGTAGGCAGTAATAGCCCGGTCGGCGTTGCTTCCTTCGCTATGCGGTATTTATTCATTGATGAAATAGACAAGTTCCCCGGAGCCAGCCGGAAGGAAGCGGATCCGGTAAGCCTTGCCGAAGAACGAACAAAGACCTTCCGAAACCGGAAGATCTACAAGACTTCGACACCGACGATCCGGACAGGCCACATCTGGAGAGCAAAGGAGAGCGCCGACGAGGAGCGGCACTTTGTAGTCCCTTGTCCGCACTGCGGGGAATTTATAGAGCTTCGCTTTAAGCAGTTGAAATGGCCAGGCAAAGACAAGGACCTTGTAGACGCTTACGGAGCCGACGCGATCAAAGGACAGCTTGAGGAGATGGGCGACGATCCGGAGAGCGAAGGCTTGAGCGAAGCAGACCGCGCGGAGTTCGCTTTTTACGTTTGTCAGGAATGCGGAACAGTAATAAGCGATCAGCAGAAGCAGCAGGCAGTAAAGCGCGGCCATTGGGAGACAGTAAACCAAAGAACGCAGTTTGTAAAAAGCGTCTGCTTTTGGATAAACACACTATACAGCCCGTTTGTAACCTTCGCGGAGATCGCGAAGAAATTTATGGACAGCAAGAACGACACGGAGAAGCTACAAAACTTCGTAAATTCATGGCTTGCGGAAGCCTGGGAAGATACGAAGCTAAAGACAGACTCCGATCTTGTACTTGAGAGACAAACGGAGCTTCCGGCTTTAGTAGTACCAGAATGGACGAAGCTCCTTACCGGCGGCGTAGACGTTCAAGAAAATTGTGTTTATTGGACGATACGAGCCTGGGGCGACTACATAACAAGCCAGAACATAGCACACGGCCAGGCTTACGGCTTTTCAGAGGTTGAGGAGATCATGAACCTCGAATATAAGACCGAAAGCGGGCTTGTATTCATTGTAAACCTTTGTTTAATAGACTCCGGCTACGACGCAGACAGCACTTACGACTTTTGCGCGATCAATTCAGAGTGGGCGCTTCCAGTAAAGGGAGCCAGTAACCCCATGCAGAACCACTTTAAGATGAGCGTAGTCAATAAGGACAGTAGCAAGGCTTACGGTATGAACCTGGTTATAGTTGACGGCGGGAAGTATAAAGACATGATCGCCAGCCGGATGCGCCGGAAGAACGGCCGCGGCAGTTGGATGGTCTACCAGGGCTGCGACGAGGAATACGCGGAGCAGGTAACGGCAGAGCACAAGATCAACGTCCGCCTTAATAACGGGAAATACCGGCAGGAATGGGTGCAAAAGGTAAGCCACGGAGACAACCACTACTTAGACGCGGAGGTCTACGCTTTAGCGGCGGCCGACACATTAGGCGTCCGGATGCTTCACCTGCAGACGCAGCAACAGGAAACGGAGCAGCCACAACGGCAGCCGGAGCAACCGGCTCCGGAAGAAAATTGGATCCGGAATAACGAGGGCTGGATCGAATAAGGAGGGAAGCAGATGGCAGCAGAGATAAATATAACAACACGAAGGACGGCGCAAGAGCGGCTCGACATAGTAAACGAGGCGATCGAGCATATACTTGTCGGAGGGCAAAGCTACAAGATCGGATCCCGGCAGCTTAACCGGGCAGACTTAGGCAAACTTTACGATATGCAAAAAGACCTGCAGGCGCAAGTTGCAGGAAGCACCCCCGGCCTTTTAGACGACACTTACGTCGCCGTATTTGAAGGGAGATAATGCCGATGAGTAATTTTTTAGACGCAGTAATCGGCTTTATTAACCCAGAAGCCGGTGCAAGGCGCGAAGCCTGGCGGCAGAATTTAGAGGAACTGAGGCACTACGACGCGGGCAGCTTCGACAGACTAAACGCCGGGTGGGTGGCCTACAACCAAAGCGCGGAGCAAACGGACCGGTTCAGCCGGGAAACCGTAAGAGCCAGGGCGCGCGACCTTGAGCGCAACAGCGACATGGCCAACAGCGTGATCGGAGCATATAAGCGAAACGTTGTAGGCTTAGGAGTAACCCTACAGGCGAACACACCGAGCGAACGCCTTAACGAGCAGATAGAGGAAGCCTGGAAAGAGTGGTGCAAAAGGCAGAATTGCGACGTTACCGAAACGCAGAGCTTCTCCCAGATGACAAGGATGGCGGTCGAGCGTAAAAAGGTAGACGGAGGGATCCTTTTTAGAAAATGCTACCTTCGCGGAAGCGGCTTAGTTCCCTTCCGCTTGCAGGCTTTAGAGGTTGACGAGCTGGACACTTCGGCCATGATACCACATAGCCAGAACAACCGGGTGGTCGGAGGTATTGAGTATAACAGTTATAACAAGCCGATGGGGTACTGGATAAAGCAATACAGCGTAGACGGCTTCTCAAATATAAAACCTATTTACGTTCCGGCGAAGGATATTATTTTTATTTTTACAAAAAGGCGTCCTTCGCAGATCCGGGAGATGAGCGACCTCAGCCCGACAATAACGAGGATCCGCGACGCGAACGAGTTTATGACGGCGGTCAGCGTAAAGGAACGTATAGCCGCCTGCCTATCGGTTTTCATTAAGAAAACCATACCGACCACAGGGATCGGGCGCGGCGTTGGGCCGCAGACGCGCGAGCCAGGAATGATGTCCTACGAAGGAAAGACCATAAGCCCCGGAATGATAAAGGAGCTTAACGCAGGCGACGAGATCCAGGTCGTAAACCCGACCGGACAGGCCACAGACGCGGCAAGCTACATAAAGCAGCAGCAGCGACTTGTGGGAGCAGGCCAGGGCTTATCCTACGAAGCCACCAGCCGCGACATGAGTCAGAGCAATTACAGCAGCGCCCGACAGGGAATCATTGAGGATGAGCAAACCTATATAGAGGATAAGGAGCTGTTCGACGAGTTCCGCGACGAAGTTTACGAGACTTTTCTTATAAGCGGAGTTTTAAGCGGGCTTTTCGATATAAAAGACTTCTGGGATCCGGAGAAAAAGAAAAAGTACCTGGATCACGAATGGGTGGCAGCGCCTAAGCGTTGGATCGATCCATTAAAGGAAGCACAGGCCATGAAGATCGCCTTGCAGACCGGTCAAAAGACCTTCCAGCAAGTAGCAGCCGAAAACGGCCGCGATTGGAAGGATCAAGTAGACGATATGGTCGAGGTATTAGAGTATGGCCGGAAAAAAGGCGTAGAGTTAGGAGGTGTTATCTATGACAGAGCCGCAAAAGAGCTTGACCCGTCAGACGACGAGCCAGAGCCTGCCGCAGTTCCGCTGCCGATCGCAGGATCAGGAACCGCAGGGCAAGAAGCCGGATCCGGACAGCAGCCAGGGCAACATCCCGGACAGCAAACCGGAGTACAAGAAACCGGATCAGAAGAAGGAGCCGAAGAAGGCAGCAACTAAAACGCAAACGAGGGAGTTTACCGGAGCCGATATCCGGGCACTTGAGGGCGAAGGGAACGAACGGAAGTTTATACTTTCCTTCGCGAGCGAAGAACCTTACGACAGGGGCTGGTGCGTTGAGATTTTGGACCATAGCCCCGGAGCGGTGGATCTTACACGCCTTAACGATATCGGGGTGCTACTATTCAACCACAACCGCGACCGCGTCCTGGGAAAGATAAACAGGGCATGGCTTGAAGGTAACAGAAGTTACGCGGAGGTTGAATTTGACAGCGACGACGACGCAGAGCTTATTTACCAGAAGGTGAAAAGCAAGACATTAAAAGGCGTTTCCGTTGGGTACCGTATAGAATCCATAGAGGAAGTCATGCCAGGGAAAACCAGCGCGGACGGAAGATTTACGGGACCTTGCGACGTCGCAAGAAAATGGGCACCGTTTGAAATTTCCATTGTAAGCGTACCGGCCGATCCTACGGTCGGCGTAGGCCGGGACTTGGAAACCGGCAAAACAGAAACAGAGAAGCGCGCGCCGTCCAGGTATGAGCGGCAGCTTCAAATAAACCTTAACAAAATTTTATAAGGAGGACAACATCATGAACAAGAAACAGCAGAGAGCCATGAAGATCGCCGCACAGCAGGCGCTTCTTAATGGCGCAAACGCTGCAGGGCGAGAGCTGAACGACGAGGAGCGCGCGCAGTTTGAAACTTTGCAGAGGGAGATCGACGCTTTAACGCTTGAGATCGAAGCGGAGGAGCGCCAGGCAGCAGCTGCACCGGCAACACCGGAGGCGGGACAAACACAGCAGCGCAACCTTGACGACGGCGCGGCAGCAGAGAGAGCCATCCAGGCAGAGCGTCAGCGCGTAACGGACGTTACGGACCTTTGCCGGAGCTTCGATATTGAGCCGGACGAGTTCATCCGCGGCGGCAACACGATCGACCAGGTAAGGGCGGCAGTTCTTGAGAGACTGCAGGCAGGCGGCCAGCCCGGAAGCGTACAGGTAACGAGGGACGAGGGCGACACCTTCCGCCAGAGAGCGACAGACGCGCTCCTGCTTCGCGCGGGCGTTCGCGTAGACAGCCCGGCGGAGGGAAGCGACGAGTTCCGCGCTATGAGCCTTCGCGACCTTGCGATCGAGTGCTTGAGCAGAGAGGGGCAGAACACCGGAGCGCTTCTGCGCATGAGCAGCGACGACCTTTACGGCGAGGTTTGCAGGCAGTTCTATAATCCTTCGGCAGCGTTCCCCGCTATTATGGATCAGACGATCCGCAAGAGCATTGTGCAGCTTTACAACGAGGTACCTACTACCTTTGAGAGCTTCACATCCAGCGGAACCTTGAAGGACTTTAAGGAGACAGCAGACCACGAGTACGTGATCGGCGGCGTAGGCGACTTCTTGAAGGTACCGGAGAACGGTGAGATCAAGCCGGATGCACCGAGAACCGAGCTTTTACCGAACCGTAAGCTGGACACCTACGGGAAGCAGTTTAGCATGACGCGCCAGGCGTTCATTAACGACGATATCGGATTTTTGACCGAGGTGCCCGGCCTTTACGCAACAGCAGCGAAAAAGACCATTGACAAGCAGGTCTACAAGATCCTTTTCAACAACGAAAAGATTTTTGATGGAGTAACCCTTTTCCACCAGAACCACAACAACATTATGGGAGCCGGGAGCGCACCGACGCAGAAGTCCCTGCAGGGTATGATCCTTAAGATGCAGCAGCAAAAGGATCAGTTCGGGGAGGCTATTTACATTACGCCTCAGATCATCGTTGTACCGGTAGGCTACGAGTTCGATCTTTCTGTTATTTTCCATAGCGCCCAGATCGTAGGCAGCGCAAACAACGACTATAACCCTATGTACAACTATCCGCTTAAGACCGTACAGAGCCCGGTGCTTAACGCACTTGCAGGGGACAAAGCCTGCCCGTGGTTCATGTTTGGATCCGGAGCGCGCGGCATCCAGGTCGACTATTTGAACGGCCAGAAAACACCTACCGTCCGCAGGATGGAAGTACCCGGAACGCTGGGCTTCGTTTGGGATATTTATCTTGATTGGGGCATCGCGGTCCGCGATTGGAGAAGCATCGTAAAGAACCCCGGCGTCAAGCTGGAGAGCGAATAAAAGGAAGGAGGACTAAGCCATGAGTAAAGCAGCATACTGGCAGCGCGGAGAAGCTATCGACTTCCCGAACACGACAGAAGCAGCGATCGAGGAGAACCAGATCGTCCAGATCGGAAACCGGATCGGCGTAGCGGGGACACCTATCGCACCCGGCGAAACCGGATCGCTTCATGTTTTCGGCGTTTTCGAGATGCCAAAGGACGACGCGGCGATCACGCTGGGCGCGGACGTTTACTTTAAGGACGACGCGATCACAGCGACAAAGCCGAGCGGAGGCGTTGCGGTCGGTTACGCTACGGAGGCAGCCGGAGCAGACGACACAACGGTGAAGGTTAAGCTGCTGGGGTAAACCTATGCGCTTAATAGCAACCTTCCAGATCCTTTATAAAAACAAACAGTACGAGCCAGGAGCGGAGCTGCCTACTTCCGACGCTTCAAGCGTAGAGGCATGGCTTGAGGCGGGCTCGGCAGTTTGGAAGGATGACGAGGACGAAACGGACGGTACCAGGCGGCCGAAGGCGCGAAGCCTTACGGCACCTGCAGGAGCGGAGGGAATCGCAACGCCAGCCACCGGCCCAGCGGGAACCGACCTCGTGGGTAAGGTACCGGACAAGAAAGCGAGGGGCGCGATCAAGGAGCCATCCAAGAAAGTGCCGAAGTCCCCCGCTTGACGTTTAAGGAATTGATCCGCGCCGACATTAACGACGTATTCATGAATACGGAGGAGTTCGCGGCCATTCATACGGTAAACGGGAAGAAGATGCCTGTAACCGTTGACAATAACGAGCTTATAGAGAGAGCCAAAAAGGCGAAGTCGCACATGGACGGAATCTATGTAAGGACAACCCTTATTTACGTTAAGGCTAAAGACTTCGGGAAGCTACCACAGATCGGCAGCACCTTAACCCTTGACGGCGTATCTTTCAGAGTTACGGACGCAACGAACGAGGACGGACTATTTTCTATACACCTGGAGGCGAATAAAAGTTGATAACTTACGAATACGATGCCCGGACGCTTCGGCAGGTTGAGCGAATGCTCGGAAGCCTAAAATCCGAAGCACCCAAAGCCTTAAAAAACGCCATCAACCAGACGGCGAAGGATGCCCGCAAGGAGCTGGCGACAGAAGCACAAAAAACCTATACGGTAAAGGTCGGAGGCTTCAATAAGTACATGAAGCTAAAGGCGGCCACACAGAGCAACCTTGAGGCTACGATCAAAGCGACCGGAGCCCACATGGAAATGAAAAAGTTTTCAGTTTACGGAGGGCGAAACGGTCGGAACCTTAGCGTCCTTATTAACCGGACACACGGCCGGAAATCGTTTAGGGATAACGCTTTTGTAAACAATATAGCCAGGCGCGGCCAGACGAGAAAAAAAGGCAGCAGCAAGGGAGGCGCTGGCTCTTCCGTAAAGCACATGGCGGCGGCCGTAAGGAAGGGAAGTAAGCGGCTTCCTATCAACGAGTTATACAGCGTTTCGATACCACAGATGATCGGAAACGAAAAAGACGTTTACGGGATCGTTGAGCCGAACATCGAAACGAACCTGCAAAACAATATTGCAAAACAGGTGGCGAAGATATTAGCAAGTTAAGGAGGCGCGACAGATATGGTGGCACAATATTTACAGGATGACCTTGCGACGGAGCTTAAGGAGATTTTCAAGAGCGACCTTTTCAAGAACCCAAAGTATAAGCCTGGAGAGCCTGGAGAGGAGGACGCGGCTACGCAGGAAGCGCGGAACGAATGGAATCCTACCGACGCAACCGGGAACCCGAAGTATATTAAACTTAACGTTTTTGAGCAGTCCCTACCGGTACCGGAGCCAGTAACCCCGCCGGAGGGTGACGTTGATCCGGAGGTAATAGAGGAAGGTCTGGCAGCTTCGGAGCTTGAAAACCCGGAGGATCCTTTTCCTTACGCCATAGTAAGACTGACCGACGGGAAGATCGAGCAGATCGACCAAAACCAGACCGTAACCGTTTTAGTTATCTTCGGAGTCTACGACAAGGCTTACGATAACCAGGGACACAAAGACATATTGCACATGATCCAGAAGGTAGAGGAGCGCTTCGGTAAAAACGCAGTTCTGGCCAACAAGTACGAGTGCGTAATGCCTATGAATTGGGCGTTGCAGGACGAGGACAGCTACCCGTTTTTTGTAGGCGGGCTTACCTTGAGCTTTGAAACCCTGGGAATAAGAAGGGAGGATGACCTTATATGAGTAACAAGAAAACGGCAGCGGCGAAGCCTGAAGCGGCAAAGACAGACGCGGCCAAAACTTCAAAGGAGCCGGTTACATACTTAGGACCGGACATAAAGCACATAGCCGCACACGGGACAACTTACACGGACGGGATCCCGGAGGGCTTGAAGGGAAAGATCGAAGCGGTACCGGCACTTAAGGGGCTGCTTATTCCCGTTTCAAAGCTGGCGGCTTCCAGCGTTGCGATCCACACAGAGGGGAGCGCGCTTAATAACCTTTTCAACACAGCAGCAGCCAAGCTGGCCGAGCTTGAAGGCTGAAAAACCTATAAGGAGGTAAAAAGAGATGGCATACAATCACGGAGTACGCGTGCTTGAGAATCCTACAAGCCTTACGGTGCCTATCGAGGGATCGGCCGGGCTGCAGGTTATTTTCGGTACAGCGCCGGTCAATTTGGCCGAGGATCCATATAACTGCACAAACAAACCCATGCTTGCGTACAGCTTCGCGGAAGCCAGCGCGGCGGTCGGCTATTGTGACGACTTCAAAAATTACAATATTTGCGAGAGCATCGACGCATCCTTTAGAGTTCTTGCAGTAGCCCCGATCGTTCTTATAAACGTTCTGGATCCCAGGACGCACAAAAAGGCGATGACGGAGCAGACCGTTTTACTTGAGGACGGACAGGCAACAGTAAGACAGTTCGGCATCCTTCGCGATAAGGTAACGGTTAAAGCGGGATCTTCCGAAGTGACCTACACAAAGGCCACAGTTACCAAGAAGGAAACAAACGAAACCGTAACCTACGTGGAGGAGATCGACACGGAGGAGCCGAAGAACGAAGGGCTCTATGAGGAGACGGCCAGCGGCTACGTTTTGACAGAGGACGAGCTACCGGAGGACGGGAAGTCTTACTATTCAAAGGAAACCGGAACCGAGGTGGTAACACCCGGAACGAACCCGGTAGAGGAAGGGCTTTTTGTCCTGGTAGACGGCGTTTATGTTCTTTCAGAGGACACCGAAGCAGCGGACGGAGTAGACTACTACAAGGCGAACGCTTCCGAGAGCGTAGAGCTTACGGCAGACGTTGACTACGTCCTTACCTTCGACGATGACGGCTACCTTGTTATCACCCTTGTGGATCCGGAGGCAGGTTATACCAGCCTTACGGTAAACGGAACCGTAATCGATCCGGAGGCGGTAACATACAAAGACATTATAGGCGGCTACAACGTAAGCACCGGAGAGGAAAAGGGGCTGGAAGTTATCCGCCACATTTTCCCGAAGCTGCAGATGACACCCGGCCTCATTGTTTGCCCCCGTTGGAGCAGCAACCCGAACGTAGCGGCAGCGATCGCCGCAAAGACGACCGGGATCAACGGCCTTTTCAGTTGCGAGGCAATCGTTGACCTTGACAGCAGCGAAAACGGCGCTCGCAAATATACGGACGTTTACGAGGTAAAGCAGGCTTCCGGCTTCATCAATAAGCATTTGAGCGTAGAGTGGCCCTGCGTAAAGATCGGAGACAAGATCTACCACGCGAGCGCACTTAAAGCAGCTATCACCCAGCAGACCGACGCGGAGAACGACGACGTCCCGAACCTTACCCCTTCAAACAAGGTGGTCGGTATTTCCGGCCTTTGCCTTGAGGACGGCACCGAGGTCGTAATGGACGAGCAGCAGGCAAACGTAGTAAACAGCTTCGGCGTTTGCACGTTTAACAACTTCTCCGGATGGGCGACCTGGGGAAGCAATACGGCGATCTACCCGGCCAGCACGGATCCGAAGGATCGCTGGTTTAATTGCCGCCGCTTCTTTAGTTGGTGGGGGAATAACTTTATTCGCACCTACCACCAGAGAGTGGATAACCCGAACGATCCGCGTCAGGTTCAGGCCATTATTGACGACGAGAACGTCCGCGGCAACAGCTATGTAGCTCAAGGTAAATGCGCGGGCTTTGAAATTGAGTACAGGGAAGCGGACAATACCGTGCAGGACGTTCTGAACGGTTCGGCTACGTTCCTTACGCACCTTGCGCCTTACCCGCCTATGGAGGATATCCTGGACGTATTAGAGTTCGATCCTTCCCTTTTGGAAGCAGCATTTAGCGGAGGTGAATGACGATGAAATGGACAAAAATTAACGCTTATAACGTATATTCGGGGAGCACGAAGCAGGTCGGTATTTCCGACGAGGTAACGCTTCCCGACTTTGAAGGCTTGACCGAAACCTTGAGCGGCCCCGGAATGCTCGGAGAGATTGACGAGCCGCTTTTAGGGCACTTCGGCGCAAGCGATATCGGGGTGCCTTTTAGAACCTTAGAGCCGGAAATGTTCGGACTTTTGCAGCAGGGGCAGGCGGTAAACCTTACCCTGCGCATGAGTACCCAGGCGATCCAGGAAAGTAACATGAACACAGACTTCATGCCTTCCCGGATTGTTATCAAGGGTAAGAGCAAAGGCTTCACAGGCGGCAGCGTAAAGCAGGGCCAGGGCACCGGATCATCCGTAAAGATTGAGATAATTTACTTCTTGATCGAGATCAACGGAAGTAAGAAGTTCGAGCTTGACAAGCTCAATTTCGTTTACAAGGTAAACAACGTAGACCTTCTGGCAAAGGTTAGAAAGCAGATTTAGTAAGCGGAGGTAAGACTGATGAGCAGTGAAAAGAACACTTCAACAGCAGCAGAGAAGCAGGACGACAAGGCGGTCAAGATCGCAACCAGCGCCGACATCGAAAAGGTAGAGGCGAAGGCAAAGAGCGACGAAGATCAGTACAAGATCGTTTTCAGGAAGCCATTCGTATGGGAGGACGAGACTTACACGGAGATCGATCTTAGCGGCCTTGAAGATTTGAGCGCGAGGGATATGATCCAGACGCAGCGCGTTATGGAGCGTTCCGGCAGTATTAACGTATTGCCGGAGATGTCCCTGGAGTACGCCTGCATTTTTGCAAGCAAGGCGACCGGGATGCCGGTCGAGTTCTTCCAGGCGTTACCACCTAAAGAGGCAGCGAAGCTGAAGAACAAAATTACAAGTTTTTTCTACGGAGAGGACTAAGAGCCTCGGACGGTAAAGACCTTAGAAAACTTACGGTACGACTATCAATTTTATTAAAGACAGGGCTTACAGATATTGAGGCCCTGTCTATTTTTGAGCTAATCGACGTAGCGGAGGAGGTGGCCGACGCTTATGGCAAACAGTAAGGAAATGGAGATCGCTATAAAAATAGCGGGCAAGGTCGAATCCTCTTTCAATAACGCGCTTAAAGGCGTAGGAAAAGGAATCGCCGGAATAACAAAAACGCTTTCAGTAGCGACAGCCGCGGCAGCGGCAGCGGTGGGAGCCATAACGAAGCAGGCTATCGACGTAGGCCGCGAATTTGAGAGCAGCATGAGCCAGGTCAGCGCTACGATGCTTATTGATAAGACGACAGCGGAAGGAGCGGCCGCCTATGCGACGCTTGAGGAAGCAGCCCGTCAATGCGGGCGGGAAACGGCTTTTTCAGCAAGCGAAGCGGCCGAAGGTCTTAACTACTTAGCCCTCGCGGGCTACGACGCGGAGCAGGCAGCAACAGCCCTGCCGACCGTGCTTAAATTAGCCGGAGCAGGCGCGATGGATTTAGCGGCAGCTTCGGACATGGTAACAGACAGCATGAGCGCGCTGGGTATTGAGGCGACAGAAACGAACCTTAACACTTTTGCAGATCAGATGGCCCAGACAGCCAGCAAGGCGAACACTTCCGTTTCGCAGTTGGGAGATGCAATCCTTACCGTAGGACGGACGGCGGCGAACCTTGCCGGAGGAACGACAGAGCTTAACACCGCGCTCGGAATTTTGGCAGATAACGGCATAAAAGGAGCTGAAGGAGGTACGCACCTTCGGAACGTTATTTTATCCCTACAGAGTCCGACAGACAAAGCGGCGGCTGCACTTGAGCAGTACACAAACGGAGTCTACGACGCGCAAGGCAATATGAGAGGGCTTAACGAGATCTTCGGAGAATTAAACGCGAGCATGGCCAGCATGAGCCAGGCAGAGAAGGACGCAATTCTTACGGATATTTTCAACAAGACCGACCTTACGAGCGCAAGCGCACTTTTGGCGAATTGCACGGACAGATGGGACGAGTTATCTGCAGCAGTAGAAAACAGCGCCGGAGCTTGTCAAGATATGTACGACATACAGCTTGACAACTTAGACGGCGATATAAAAATATTACAATCCGGTCTCTCAGATTTGGGAATCAGCATTTACCAGGATTTGAACGGACCGCTCCGGGATATGACGCAGCTCGCAACGAGCATGGTCGGGGAGCTTTCAGAAGCCTTCGAGGAGGGCGGCATGGAGGGCATGGTCGGAGCAGTAGGAACCTGCCTATCCGAAGTAGTAGACGTTATAGCCGACTACGCGCCGACCGTTGTCAGTATGGGCGTAAGCCTTATAGAGAGCTTCGTTACCGGAATAGCAGACAACGCGGACAAAATCGCAGACACAGCAGGACAGATTATAAGCGCCTTCGTCGAGGGACTATTTACCTTGATACCGGAGGTGCTTCTTGCAGGTATTGACATTATAACCGGGCTTGCGGAAAGCATAGCCGCTGAGTTACCGACAATAGCAGCCAACGGCACCCAGGCAGTACAAAACTTTGTAACCGGAGTAGTTCAACGGCTGCCGGACGTAATAAACGCGGCGCTTACCCTTGTGCAGTCAATAGCGCAAAGCCTTGTTGCAAACGCGCCTATGCTTATAGCTTCCGCGATAACGCTTATAGGAAGCCTTGTACAAGGGCTTATTTCAATGCTACCGCAATTACTTATGACCGGGATCCAGCTTATCCTGGGCTTAGTACAAGGCATTTTAAGCAATATACCGCTTTTATTGCAGACAGCGGTGCAGCTTATTACAAGTTTGGTACAAGGAATAGTTACGATGCTGCCTATGTTGATACAAGGCGGCATACAGCTAATTATTTCCTTGATACAAGGCATTATTCAGAATTTACCGGCCATAGTTCAAGCGGCGGTCGAGATTGTTCTGGCACTTATTACCGGGTTGATCCAGGCAATACCGCAGCTTGTGGCAGCGATACCGCAGCTTAACGCGGCTATTATTGAGACGATCTTTACGACGGACTGGCTGCAGGTCGGCATGGATATTTTAACCGGCATAAAAGACGGCATACTAAACATGGCTTCGAGCTTAGGAAGCGCGATAAAGGACAGCGTCCTGGGCTTCTTCGGCTTAGGAGGGGACAGCGACAACAGCGCGGCAGAGAGCTCCGGAGCTTCGACGGCCAGCAGCTACGCAAGCGGGATCAGCGCGAACGCAAGCGCGGCATCCACGGCGGCCAGCAGCCTGAGCACTACGGCCTTTAGTTCGATGGACTTCACGGCGGCGACGACAGCAGGAACGCAGGGAGCGACAGCCTTTACGACCGGACTTACAGACGGTATGGCAGGCTTCACGTTCGACACTTCAAGCATAGGCTTAGACAACGCGGCGCTTTCCACGAACATGATGGCAGCAGGGACGGACGGAGCGACAGCCTTTACGACAAGCCTCGACAGCGGAATCAGCGCGGCAACGGTCAGCACAGCAGGGCTTACGGTAGATACCAGCGGCCTGGATGCGGCCATGACGGCAGCAGGAACGGGCGGGACGGCCGCCCTTACTTCCGGTATAACGAGCAGCGCCGGACAGGTTACGACGGCAGCCAACGGGCTGGCGAACGATGTAAACGGAGCGCTTGACGGCGGCTGGAATAAGGCAAAGAGCAACGCAGAGAGCGCAATGCTAAGCCTGGTAAACACCGTCCGGAGCAAAGCCCAGGAAGCAGCAAACGCGGTTAAGTCAGCGTTTGAGGGCATGACAATAACGATCCCACGTCCAAAGATACCGGTCATAACTACGAATTACCGAACCGAAGCCTACGGAGACGGCGGCAGCGTGAGCATCCCAGAATTTTCCGTAAATTGGAACGCGGCCGGTGGTATTTTCGACCAGGCGACAATCCTAAACACGCAGGCCGGGCTCCAGGGCGTAGGAGAAGCAGGACCGGAGGCAGTTCTGCCGCTTGATACCTTGTGGACAGAGTTTAAGAGTATTCTTGACGAAGCACTCTCAAAGTACGGCGGTCAGAGCATACTTGAGGCTTTGATCCAGAAGCTGCAGGGCATAGACACCGGAGGTGGCAACGACGGCCAGACTTACGAGCTGGCCGGAGCCGGAGGCGGTACCGTAACCTACGCGCCGGTCTACAACCTTTACGGATCCGCCGGAGAGGACGAGATCAGAGAGGCCGACAAGTTGAGCCAGCAGGAATTTAACAAAATGATGCGGCAATACGAGAAGGACAACCGGCGAACCAAGCTATAAAAGAAGGAGGCGGCAACGATGGCAAGGAAAACAACATATACCACGAAGCAGGGCGACACATGGGACAATATAGCCCTTGCCGTTTACGGAGCCGAAAAGCACGCGGACTTTTTGATGGAGAGCAATTACCCACACCTTGACGAGCTTATTTTTTCAGCAGGAACCGTCCTAAAAACCCCGCCACTTCCGGCGGAGCGGGACGGCGACCTGCCACCCTGGAGGACATACACGACCGACACCGACGACGAGGGCGTGGATCCTTACGACGAATAAGGAGGGCGCGGGAATATGGCGAAAGGGACACCGAGAAAAGCAAAAGTAAAAATAACATATACCCCGAAGAAGGGAAGCAAAAAACGGACGGCGGCCACAATGGCGGAGTACGAAAGCGGCTTTACCTATTCAGAAGCAGCTACCGGAGAGAGCGACAGCTTGAGCCTTAAGGTTATTAACCGGGACTTACGGTGGGCGAATAGCTGGCTTCCCCAAAAGGGTGACAAGATGACGGCGGTCATAGATCTTTTAAGTTGGGACAAGGACGGAGAAAACAAGGCGGTCGTTTGCGGAAAGTTCTGCGTTGACGACTTGAGCTTTTCCGGGCCGGAGCTTACAGCCCAGATCGGCGGCTTATCGGTACCGGAAAGTCAAGCCTTCCGGGTAACAGAGAGGAAAAAGACCTGGAAGAACGTCACGATCCAGGAAATAGCGCAAAAGATTTGCGCGAGATACCACTTAACCCTGGTTTATACGGCGGGCACTATCCGGATAAAGAACATGGAACAGACCGGAAGAACCGACTGCGACTTTTTACGCGGGCTTTGCGACGACTACGGGCTTTTTATAAAGATTTTCTATGGCCGCGTTTACATTTACGACGCAGCCAAAGCGGAGGCGAAGGCAGCCGTTAAGACCTACCATATTAACGACTTTGAGAGCTGGGACTTTAACACGACGATGGTCGGCACCTACACAGGGGCAACCATTACTTACACGAAGGGCAAGTCAGACGGCGGGGAGAGTAAAGAGGTAAAGGTCACCGTAGGCGGAGGCAAGCGGAAACTTGCCATAAACGAGAAGGTAGACGACGAGGCGGACGCGAAGCGGAGAGCCTGCGCGAAGGTAAACGCAGAGAACCGCAAGGCGGCCACCATGAGCGTGACTATAAAGGCGAATCCCTATTTATGTAGCGGGCTTTGTATCAGGATCAAAGGGGCCTACCACCTTAACGGAAAATACTTTATAGACAAGACCACGCACAACATAGAAGCAGACGGAGCCTACACCATGAACCTGGAGCTCCACCGGGTGCAAAGGAAAGTTACGGGGTAGACGGCATGGAAGAAAACAAAATCAGAATAGGGCAAGTTTCAAGCATTGATTATAAAAAAGGCTTGATAAAAGTGCTTTACCAGGACAGGGACGAGACGGTCACGGACGAGCTGCCTATATTGACCTTCAACGACGAGTACAAGATGCCAAAAATAGGCGCTTACGTTGCGACGGTTCACCTAAGCAACGGGACAGAAGCAGGCTACGTCCTGGGAACCTTCTGGGACGGCAGCAAGCCACCGGCAAAAGGCAAAAAGGGACTTTACCGGAAGGAGCTGGCACCGGAGCAGGGCAAGGCTTTTTTTGAATACGACAGCGACACGGGGGAGCTTATCATCCACGCGGACAAGATAAAGATTGAAGGCTCCGTTACAACAACAAAGGATATAAAAGCAGCCGAGGACGTAAAGGCCGGGAGCATTTCTTTACAGAACCACACCCACCCAGGCATCCACGGCCAGACAGGAAAACCAAGTTAAAGGAGGCGGCGCGGCATGGCGATCGGGAGTATAGGGAAGCTGATAACCTTTGAAACCAGCGATAAAAGAATATTGAGCCCGCAGGGGATAAAGAAGGAAGTCAGCGGCCGGTGGGCCACCCATTCCCGGATCGGTAAAAAGCCGCTTCGGCAGTTTTTAGGCGCGGACACCGAGAAGCTGTCCTTTTCGATCGTACTTGACGCAAGGCACGGAATAAAACCGCTTAAGACCTTAAAGGCGATAGAGAAGGACGTCAAAAACGGAACGCCGCGAACGATTGTAATAGGCGGGAAAAAGGTTATACCACACAAGATCACGATAAACAGCGTAAGCGAAACATACGACGAAGTATGGAATAAAGGGGAGCTTATACGAGCGAAGGCAGAGCTTACGATTGAAGAATATTTGTAAGGGGGCGATGGCATGGCAAACGTAAAAGCAACCTTCACGGGCTTTAATTACCTTGAGGCTACCGTCGTCCGAGAGATAATGCACAACGTTACAACGCTATTAGCGACACCGGCCGGAACCTGCGCCGGAGATCGTAGCTACGGCATAGATCAAAGCCTCGTAGACGCACCGCGGCCGGTAGTTGAAAACCAGCTTGCTATTGAGGTTACGGAGAAGCTGGAGGAGTACGAGCCCCGCGTTGACATTGTAGACGTTGAATTTTCATCCGGAGAGGACGGGCAGGTCGTAGCCCGGTTTTTGATCGGGCCAAACGAGGAATACATAGCCCAGATGGATGAGGACGACGAGGAGGAGATCGAGGAAGAAAGCCAGGACTACTGAAGGAGGTGAGCCGATGGCGGATATATTAAACGACGTAAAGAATCTGCCGGATATTAGCTTTATAGACGACTTGCGGCTGGAGGACATACAAACGCTTTTAATAAATACCTTCCAGAGCAAATATAAGCAGATAACGGGAAAGAAAATAACACTTGCAAGAGCGGATCCCAACCGGGTTATTTTATTAGCCGCCGCACAGCTTATCTACCAGGGGCTGCAGCACATAGACAAAGCAGGGAAAATGAATTTTCTTAAGTATTCCATGAACGACTACTTAGAAAACCTTGCAGCCTTAAAAGGCGTAACCAGGAACGGAGCAAAGAAAGCCAGCGTTCCGGTGCTATGGAAACTTGCAGAAGCCAGGGAGTCGGCGGTCGGCATACCGGCCGGAACCAGGGTAACGGCTTCCTTCGATATCTACTTTGAAACGACGGAGTACAACGAGATCCCGGCAGGCGAAACAGAGAAAACCATAATAATGACCTGCACCGAGGCAGGGGACGCGGGCAACGGATTTTTACCCGGAGAGCTTAACGTCCTTGTGGATCCGGTGGGCTTCGTTGAATCGGTAGACAACACCGAGACAAGCTCCGGAGGAAGCGACATAGAGGACGACGAGAGCCTCGCAGAAAGAACGTTTATAGCACCTTCGGCATATTCAACAGCAGGCCCCGACGATGCTTACATATACTGGGTAAAAGACTTCGATCCACAGATCGGGGACGTACTACCGACGAGCCCTACGCCGGGCGTTGTGGATATACGATTTATGATGGACGACGGCAGCATCCCGGACGACACGGAGATCGCGGGCGTTTTGGAGTACCTGCAGCAGAGAAAAAAGAGGCCGCTTACAGACCTTGTGCAAGTAGGGGCTCCGGAGGCGGTACAGTACAGCATAAACGCCCGGTATTTTATAAATACCAGCAGCCGGGCGGTCGCCGCTTCGATCCAGCAGCAGGCAGCGGCGGCGCTTGTAGCATACCAGCAATGGCAGGCGGCGAAGATCGGCCGCGACATTAACCCGGACAAATTACGCGAAATGCTTATGGCGGTAGGCGTAAAGAGAGTAGAGATCACGGAGCCGGTATTTACCGTTTTGGAAGATACCCAGGTCGCCGTCCTTGACACTTCAAGCCTGAGCTACGGAGGGCTTGAGTATGATTAACTTTTACGACGGCCAGCTTACAAACCTTCTGCCGCACAACATAACGGACGATCCGGGCGTCCAGGCGTTGAGCGAAGCACTAAGGGAAGGGACAAGGCTTTTATATAAATATAAAGAGCTTTGCTTTGTATATTGTAGCATTGAGACGATGCCGGACAAGATACTGGATATTTTGGCGGTAGAGCTTCGGACGCAATATTACAAAGACACGCTGCCGATCGACACGAAGCGGGCGCTGGTACGCAATACCTTAATTTGGCACATGACAGCCGGAACACCGGCAGCAGTTGAGGAGCTGGTCGCGGCGGTATTTGGTACCGGAGAAGTTACGGAGTGGTTCGAGTTCGACGGAGAGCCTTACTGGTTCAGAGTAAAGACCGATACGATCATAACCGAGGAAATGACAATTTTCTTTTCGGATATGATCCGGAGGGTAAAGAACACCCGAAGCCATCTTGACGCGGTAGAGATACCCAGGGAGATAAACCAGACCGTTTATATTTTCCCCGGCGTTTATCTTATAGACGAGCCCCAGCCGATAATTGACGGCTACACCGTAGAGCGGGAAGCAAGCCAGGAGGTATGGCTCGGAGGCATTACCGGACAGAACGCAGAGGGGCCACCGATCGCGGACGGCTACGACTTCACAGGCGACCATGTAGGCCAGACGGCACACGCAGGCGGCGCGCTTGTGAATGAGTACGAGGGGATCCTTTTTGACGGCTACCACTTCCATGCTGCAGTAAACGAAGCCGTAAATGCAGGCGTAGCCTTGCAGCAGGAATCCGAGGCGGTTCTTATGGACGGCTACGATGCAGCGGAGCAGGTAGGCGAAACGATATACACGGAAACAATTTTTAGTAACCTTTTTGAGCAGACTATTACAACCAAGTAAGGAGGAATAAACCATGCCACAGCCTTTTAGAAACGCAGTAATAACGAACGACGGCGCGGACCTTTTAACCAGGGCACAAGCCGGACAGACGAAGATCCTTTTTACCAGGATCGCGGTCGGTAACGGTACCTACACCGACGAGGAAAAAGAGCTTGCTTTTCAGCAGCAAATTACAGCCTTGAGAGCAGAGAAAAACAGCTATTCACTTTCAAGTATTGAGGTACAGACAAACCACAGCGTAAAGGTAACGGTCCTTATTACAAATATGGATCCACAGACAAGGAAAAACCTTGTCGAAACCGGTTATTACATTAACGAGATCGGCCTTTTTGCGAAGCTATCCGACGAGGACGACAGCCAGGAAGTTTTATATTCCCTGGCGCTTACAGCCGGAGAACACGGAGACTTCATGCCGCCCTATAACGGGCTTTTCCCTTCCAGGATAACCCAGGGATGGATCATAGCAGTCGACAACGCCGAAAACGTAACGGTAGAGTTCAAAGACGACACCTACGCGCTGGCAAAAGACCTGCAGAAGAAGGGCGACGAAGTAGAGTTTGACGATGAGACGAAGGAGCTTATTCTTAAGAGCTCCGGAGAGGAAATCAGCAGGACACCGATCAGCGGAACCGGAGGAGGCGGCGAAGTAATTATTTTCGCGACACGCGAAGAAGTAAGGGCCGTTATTGATGAGGTTTTAGGAGAAGGCGGATCCGGAAGCGGCGGGACCGTAGAAGGAGAATACGCCTCAGACGAAGAAGTCGGAGAAGTAATAAACGGCTTCTTTAACGATTGATGACAGAAGCGCGGGCGCAAGCCTTTAGCTTTTGGCATATATAGAAAAGTGGCCACTTTTCAAAGCAACCAGCGGCGCAAGCCGCAACAACTATCATTTTTTTCTTAAGGAGGACAAAATTATGCCCAGCATTAACACAGAACACGTACTGAAGATCGGCCAGGCGCAGGCCATGTTTGATGGCTTCGGCAACAAGACCGACAGCCGCTACCTTAAAAACGCCGACAAGGGCGCTCTGGCAACGAAGGACGAAGTAGCCAAGACTGACCTGGCGTCCGCGCTTTCCGACGAGATCAGCAACGCTACAAGCAACATTTCCACCATTAACGGGAAGGTCAGCACCCTGATCGGATCCGACACCAACAAGAGCGTCCGCACTATCGCGAACGAGGAGCTGGCTGCACAGTTGATCCCGGAGAACGCACAGGAAGCCCTGGACACCCTGCAGGAGATCGCAGCATGGATCCAGGAACACCCGGAGGAAGCAGCAGCGATCAACGCTAAGTTGGAGCTCGGCACCTACGACGACAACGGCACACAGAAGCAGTACGCAACCGTTAAGGCTTACGTTGAGGCTTATGTTGCAGCACAGGCTTACACCCATCCTGCATACACAGCAACAACCGGAGCAGAAACGGCGAACGCTACTCCTGCCTTCGGCGGTACGTTCAGCGTTTCCCAGGTTACAACGGACGCAACCGGCCACGTTACCGGCCAGACCGAGCGCACCGTTACCATCCCCGGCGCTACCGCGGTGGCTTCCGTTAGCGGCGTAGGCGGCAGCAACGGCCTCATGACGGCATCTGACAAGGAGAAGCTGGACGGCTTCGAGTTCGCTACTACTTCGGAAGTACAGGCCGTTATTGACGGTATGTTTACGGAGTCCGCTGGCGAGTAAGCAGCAACCACTTAACCAGCAACAACACCAACCGCACCGGCAGGGTCTACCCAGGGCCGGTGCGGCCTTTTTGAAAAGGAGCTAAGGAAATGAACGATCAGACAGTAAATAAAGCGTTTAGTTTGGAGGATTTTACCTTTTTCCTTCAATACACAATAGCACCGATCAAAGAGGCCATTGCCGACCTTGAGGAAGGAGGCGGCTCCGGAGGCGGGGCTTCTTCCGAAAAAATAGCAGCGCTTGAAAAGCGGGTGGATGAAGCACAGCAAAACATTGTGGCCCTGGCGTTGGGCTTATCCATTCAGCAGGGCGCGGCAGTAGAGGGAATGGCCGGAAATATTGTCGTTGAGACTTTCAGCGGTACCAGCGGCTATATTATTGTTTCAGGATCCTACGACAGCACAAACAACAGGATCATAGCATGAGCGTCCGGAAGAACGACCGCAACGAGGGAACGCTTACCGTTATCGTTAAAGCAAAGGAGCTTGCAGCTTACACGCTTAGGATCACGCATAACGAAAAAGTTTTCCCGAAGCGGTACCGGTTTTCGATGACCGAGCGGATCCTTGAGAAAACGATGGCGATCCTTACGGAGCTTATCGAAGCAAACGAGCTTTACCCACATAACAAGCGGGAGCTCGAGGCAAGGCAGCTAAAGCAGCGGCAGGCGATGGCATACTGCCGGTCGTTGCTTACCCTTGTCGATATTTGCTACGAGGCTTTCAGCATCGATACCGGAAAAATAGAATTTTGGACGCGAAGCGTCGTAGAAGTACGGAATCTTACGATCGGTTGGATAAAGAAGGACGAAGAACGCTTTAGAAATTTATTATAACAACTACACATTAGGGGTGCGATCTGATCCGCCGAATGCGGCCAATTCTAATAACGTTCGCAATGTCAACACAGACGGGAGTCTGAACAACAACAACGCGTACAATGGCAACAATGGCGTGGCCCCGGATTAGGTGGAAACCGCGACGAAGTAAGCAGCACCGGCAGCAGGTGCCGCCGAAACCAGAAGAACACCACATAAGGAGAACGTACCCCGGTCGGACAGCTCAGAGGCAGGGCGCGACAAAAACTGAACGCCGACGCTTCCGGCTTCACATTTGAGGTCGGCGCGGTTTACGCGATACGGAAGAAGCAGGGGGCTCATTTGCCCTGCGGCGGGACAAAAAATTTAATAAAGGTAAACAGACTTGAGGACAAGGAAGGAAAACAGATATGACAGTTTCGAGGACTTAAGCAGTTTTGAAAATCTATACAACGCACACAAGAGCTGCAGGAAGGGTAAGCGCTGGAAGGACAGCGTAGCCATTTACGACATACGCGCGCTTGAGAGCACCCTTTACCTTCAATGGTTTTTAAGAACCGGCCGCTATT
>Ga0326511_10000837_pt1 | contig 26627 bp, 17 predicted proteins | sample 0_2496_0518_D_FD_203701 | JGI IMG/M metagenome (GOLD analysis project Ga0326511, IMG submission 203701) | Bovine rumen microbial communities from UC Davis, California, United States - 0_2496_0518 | ecosystem: Host-associated > Mammals > Digestive system > Stomach > Rumen | place: USA...
GCAGCCAATGCTCTCAGCAGATTGACCATGAAGTTGTCAAATGCCTATGCGTTGAGTGCTCGACCTGAGCGATGTTCTTTCATTCGTCATTGACGGTCTCTATAATGGCTCTCTTCCTTGTCAGCAATCTATCCGACATAGTCATCAGAGCCCCCTTCATGTTGCTCTTATGTTTGGTGATCAGCTGTATGCCGTCAACAAACGGCCTCTCTTCGCTCACCTCTCATTAATGCTTGACAAAGGCTTTCCCTGTTATACCTTCAGCTTTCCCTTCCCGGGCAATAGCCAAAAACTCGCGTATTATTAATCCAAATCGAAGTATTAGTTAACCTATTCAATAGTAAAATGTATGGTTTTGCTAAGTAAAATGTGTGGTTTTGCTGTGTAAAATGTGTGGTTTTGCTGAGTAAAATGTGTGGTTTTGCTGAGTAAAATGTGTGGTTTTGCTGAGTAAAATGTGTGGTTTTGCTGAGTAAAATGTATGGTTTTGGTATTGAATACATTAAGCCATTTCTCAAAATGTGTCATTGATTGCGCTGTTGCTCTGTTGCACAAGTATCATTGCACAGCAACGACAAAGCGTTAGTGAGGCTATTCAGATAGCCCAGGAATTTTTTGGAAAGAAGGGTAAGACTCCCCAACTTTCCGTTGTACCAACACAAAAGGTGAATGAACAAGTTCGCAAGAGTTTGCGCAATACCCTTATTAGCGATACTCTTTAGTAAAGCTTGTTGTGTAGTGACTACAAACTGACTAAAATATCACTAATTTCCTAATAATCAGACGATTATTTTTAAACAATTTTCGTCGAACTCACGTTAAGTTACTTCTTCTTCCCTAACTTGAAATGGTCGAAGCCTTCACCATAGACACCGATAACAGCGCTCTGCGAGACAAAGGCCTGCGGGTCAATCTCGTTGATAATCTGGAAAATCATCGAGCTCTCACGTTGCTTAGCCAATACGAAAAGCATTTTCACCTCATTGCCTGTGTATAGCCCTGTCCCATTGATGACAGTACAACCACGATGAGCCTGATTGATGGATCGTCCGATCTCCTCCCACTTCCGACTCACGATGAAGAACTGCACAGACTTACGACTGGAATTAACCACCTGATCGATACAGAACGCCGTGACATATAGCACCACGTAACCATAGATGACCTTCTCCCAGTCTTTCAACACAAAATAACTTGAGGAGATAATAAACACATCGCAAATAAGGATGACACGCCCTAAAGAGATGTCACGATACTTATTGATAATGGCAGCAATAATGTCGGTACCACCTGTAGAACCGCCTACAGAGAGACCTAACCCAACGCCACAACCACAGAATACAGAACCGATGATAGCCGCCATAAACGGTTGGTCGCTCAGCAGGTGGGCATCATAGTTGGCTCGCATAATAGTGAGTCCTGTCGTCAGAACAGCTACTGCATAGACGGTCTTGACACAAAACTTCCAGCCAAGCACCTTTAATGCAATGAGCAACAACACAGCATTGATAGCAAAATAGCTGGCCTGCACAGGAATACCCGTACCCCAGAACAAAATGCTCGACACACCAGCTACACCGCCAGTTGTGATGTTGTTGGGTAAAAGAAAAACCGTCCATCCGATGCAATAGCTCAGCATACCGATGGCAATGGTCACATAGTCGCGGATCTCCTTGAAGAGAGTTTTGCCCACGTTTTTCTTATCCATATAATGTCTGCTTTTCCTTATTTTTGTGCAAAGGTACGAAATAATTTGTAATCCACAAATTTTTCGCCACTATCCGTTAGGGGATTTCCTCTATCGATGTAAAATTGTTAGATAGCATCTCGTATAGCTTTGCCAGTCCTAAAGGCATATCAGCGGTACCCGCATGGAGGTGTATATTCAAGTTACTGTCCAGCGTTTCACTATTCGATACTTCCTCTTGTCCGTTCTTGTATTTCAGTTTGAAAGTATCTTTTGTGAAAGATGTGACACACATCTGATAAGTAAAGTCAATGTTGGAAATCTGGAGGTAAGGAATTGGCACGATGCTGAGCATAGGGATGCGCAACAACATAATCTGGCCGTTGGCAGAATACTGAAAACTAATATAGATAGGACACAAGCGACCTTGGCTATCCTTTTGGAGCAATCCATCCTGCAAATAATCAAGCATGTTGCTGTTCGCCTGTTTCTGTGCTTCGACACAGGCGAGCAACGGTACCTTGATGGCATTTTTATAGGAAATGCTTGTTATGCTTGTAGGTATAGTCATGCTTACACTTGGTCTTTAAACTCTATCATCTGAGTCTGAAGGATTTCAATGAGCTTAGACATGCCGTAGGGAACGTCGGATGCAGTAGCACGGATGTTGATATCGATGTTCTCCTTTGCCATCATCTGGGTGGAACCATCCGACTTCACATCCAGTTTCACATTAGGCGTACTGGCAGCAAACTTCGCCTTTAACTCTGAGTCATTGCATGCCGTCACCGTGGCCTGAAAGTTCAGGTTGATATGGTCTATCAGCAAGTAGGGTACAGGAATGACGGTTAACAAAGGCAGGCTGATTCGATGGGTATAGCCGTCTTTTGTAAACAGGAACGAGAGCATCACAGGTTTGTACTTTGCCATTCCCGTCTGGTCGCTCTCCAGACCCATATCCACAAGATATTGATAGCAGGCTTCTGCCGCCTCTTGTTGAGCTTCGGCACAAGCCTTCAATGGATGTCCGATAATATGTTCGAAGGACAATGCTTCAAGCGGATTATTGACCGCCTCGGCCAACTGGTTGTTTTTCTCAGACATAGTAATTCATTTTTATTACATGTGATATTAAGCCTACTCATCGGGCTTTTTTACGCGAATGGCCTGTGTACTTGCCAATTCCATCAGTCGGCTCATGCCACCCGAAATACCCAAATCGGCCGCTTTAATATTGACGTTGATGATGTTGCGCAGGTCAAACACCGATGACTCTTTTTCCTTGATTGCTTCTCTTGATGGAGAGATTCTCGCAATTAGCGTCTTTCTGTTATTTATGTCTTCTACCTTTGTAATGAGATTGAAGTTTACCTCCACATTACGAATCTGAATGACTTGTGGCGGAATGACGGTAATGAGGGGTATCTTCATGACATATTTCTGCCCATTTTGCTCGAACGAAAAGTGGAGCATGGCCAGTTCACGCTTTCTTCCCTTTTTTGTGAAGGTACTCTCCTCTATATATTCCAGCATGACATCAAAAATACTATGCTGTGCTTCTGCGCAGTTACCAACCGATCTCTGGATGAAATCCGAAATAGGTTTGAAAGTCAGGTTTTTATCACCAAGTGCCACTTTTCAAGTCAATTTTGGTAAATACTAATACTGCAGGACAGCTTTCAGCTTCTTAGCTTCCATAATCATCTTACTCACCTCCACCTGTTTTGGTAACTCTGGCAGGATGCTTGTGCGTCGGTTTTCAGCACCTAACGAGCGATACAAACTGCTGGCAGAGCGATTTTTCAATTCCTTGACGGTATCAACACCAGCGGATTCGAGCAATGCAGCCAACTTGGGACTAACATGAGGTATGCGCATCAGGTCGGAATGATTAGCCCATTTGAGGATTTTGTCTTCTTCGATACCAGATCTCCTACTTAATCCTGCCCGTCCGCTCTTGGTACTTGCGCTGTTGAGGAACTGCTCCACGGTCTTGATGCCTAAGGTAACCAATTTCTGGACGCAGGCATTAGGAATCATGTATAATTCGTTGACGTGGCGGTGCTTATAGCTGATATATCCCAAAATATTCATGTCCCTTGTTCGCAGCCTCATCCACTCAGCCTCCTCAGGTGACAGTTGCTCCACCTGTACAAGCTGATTACCAAACACTTCCAGCAGTTTGGCCACTCCTGCAGGCATCTGCGAGGTTGATGCATGAATGTCGACCTTAATGATGTTCTGCACATTCGTGTTGGTCTCCGTGTTGGCATTCACCTCAGAATAGGGCGAGGTGTATGAAGCCACGATCGTTTCGTGGTTGCAAGCCGTGACATTGGCGGTAAATGAGAGGTCGACTTCGTCTATATTGATATATGGGATGGGAACAATGGCCAGTAGCGGTATCACCATGATTTTCTTCACACCCTCAATCTGGAAGGAGAACGAGATGGTGACAGGCTGTGAAGAGCCATAATCCACCTCCGAACGCTCCATAGTGGTCTTCTTGATGTAATTGAGCGTACTCAATGAGGCTTCCTTCTGTGCCTTGACACATGCAGAAAGAGGACCACCGATGATATTTCCAAAGGGGATGGAGTTAATAACACCTGTAACCTGTTTGCTATCTATTTCTGCCATAGCTCATTGTGTTTACGGTTTAAACGTGCTTGCTTTCTGCAGATTCTTTTGAGCTTCATCAACGTTTTTCAGAATCTCCATAGCTCGCTTCGACTCCTGCCTGTTGATGGTGAGTTCAAGACGGCAATGGGGGCAGCGAAGTCCTTGAGCCGAAAGTAACTCAGAGATAGTGGTAGGGATGAAATGTCCGCATTGCGGGCAGTTTAATCCTGGTTGTTTTTGATTGTTATTTAACATTTTTGTATTTTCTGTTTCTAAAAAAGAATGTTACTCGATTGCCTCTACATGAATGCTACTGTCTGAAGCTTGTAACAATCCACGCATACCATTTGGCAACTGCGTGGGCTGTAACTTGATATGCACCTTCATGTTGATATTCTGCTCTGTTTCAGAAGATTCTTTTGAGACATTTGGCCGACTTAGAGAAACAAGCAGCCGTCTATCGAATGTTCTTGCCTTCGAGAAGAGAGCAGTCTGATTCGTCGCCTTCACTTTATCTTTAGCCATTCGCAACTGTACCTCAATATCGAAAGTAGCTTCAGACACATGAAGTACGGGCAATGGCAACAAGGATAATTTGGGAATGGTCACTATCTGACGGTTACCCTCATTGTCGGTCATCTCAAAGTCCACCATCGTCAATTTGGACTTTCCATTAGGAGTTTTTTCGAATGCATATCTTTCAAACTCTTCAAGGTAGTCATCGGTGACCGCCTGATCGGCATCGATAGTCGACTGAATCAACGTGGCGATCATTTCGCCCAGCGAAATCTCAACGTCTTTTATCTTCTGGTTGTTTCCCATAGAACGTATTACTCTTTATCCATTTTTCTCTGTGCAGCGGCCATCTCCTTGGCTGATATTTTCAGCGTGATGGACTGCAAGCTGTCCTTGCCAATCGCCGCCAGGAGATTTGAGTCAACAATCACTTCCATCGACTTGGCGTCCTGGTCTTTCATCTTTTCACCACCGACAATGGCAAAATTCAGCGTGATTTCCATCTCGCCAACAGAAACCGCCGGCACGGGGAACGACTTCAGCACAGGTGAACTGGCATATTCCTCGGCCAACGATTCTGCAATTAAGTTAGCCTGGTGCTGTGCCGACAGCACGTCTTGCAGCACCGAGGCCACGATGTCTTGTAGTAAAGCCATTACAACAGATGATTAGGAAACAAAAACTACGCGCTGGAAAATGCCTGCCTTGACAAGGTAGGTGCCCTTCTCACTAAAGAGGAACAGCACGTCGTCGCCATTAGAGAGTGGTGTCGGCGCAGCTCCCTTGTCGAGCGGCTGGCAGGTTATCTCTTCACGCTTATAATTGCCTTCGCCATCGCGATAGTTGGCAGAGAGCACGGCATGACCATTGGTGAGCGTCAGTTGCTCAGACGAAATCTGCAGTTCACCATCGCTATTGATGACTTCGGCAGAGTCTTCGAGCACAGCGACAATCTTTGAGATGCCCACAGGTGGCTCCTGATTGGTGGCTGTGATAGTGACATCGATAGTGGTCTCCACGCTGTAGCGTGAGTCTCGCATGGCACTTGAGTCGCGCTTCGAAGAGTATGCCGCTGTAAAGCCCTTGTTCTCACTTGCTTTCTGGATACTGGCAGCAGCCTGCAAAGCAGCATCTGTGGAAGGTCCAGTCACCTTGCTGGCAGCTTCGGTAGCCTTTGCAGCCTGTGTGTCTGCTGTCGCCGGCTTTTCACCACCCTTCGCTTCGACTTTGGTATCCGCCTTCGCTTTACTGCTATCATTCTTTGAAATGGAAGGCATGTCGCAACCCACGGCCACAGCAACATTGCTACTTGCTTCGATTTTTGCCGTGAACTTATAGGTCATCGACGAGATGGCAAGCGAGGGATAGGGAATCAGCGTCAGCAACGGAATACGCATCTGTGCCTGTTTACCATCCTTCAGGAAATTGAGCGTTACATAGGTGAGCTGTGCTTTTCCGTCCTTACCCACCTTAATGCTTTCTTCCCTCAGATAGCTGAGCGCTTCCTTCGCCATATCGCGCTGTGCCTTAACGGCAGCACGCAAAGGGTTGCCAATGAGCTTGTCGAAAGAGATACCAGCCAGAGTGTCAAACGCCGAGTTGGCAAATGCCGTGTCAACCGTAACGTTTTTCAGGTCTTCCATCTCTTCGGCCGTCGACTTCTTTGGCTCCACTTTTGCGATTGAATCCTTCAGCTTCTCTATCGTGTCGTCCGTTTCACCTTCTTTCTTGGCAGCAGGCTCCGTAGTATCGGCCTTCGGCTCAGTTGGCTCAGTCTTTGGCTTAGCAGCATCGGCCTTCGGTTCAGCTGGATCAGTCTTTGGCTTTGCAGCATCGGCCTTCGGCTCAGCTGACTCTGTCTTTGGCTTTGCAGCATCAGTCTTCGGCTCTACTTCTTGGATCTTGCCTTCTTCGTTTTCCGGTGTAGGTTTCATAGGCCTTCGATTTGCTATTTAACAAAAATAATCGCTTTCGAATTCTCAGCTTTTGCAATATAGTGGCCAGCTTTGCTAAACGTACATAAAGCACCGACTTCATCAGCTGAAATGTTGCAGTCATTGGTTGCCTCGCTGCCCTCCTTTCCATTCTCGAACGTGTACACCTTAATCTGTGAAGAATCGTAGAAGCCTTCAGGATTCTTATAAGTGATATAGGTCGTACCTTGGCCTTCGACAAGCGTAACGTTCTGTTCAGAAACGCCCATCTCGCCCTTTGAGTCGATAGTGTCTATCGACTGATTCAGTATTTCGAGCACCTTAGCCATACCAGCAGGCATGTCGTCCTGACCAGCCTTCACGTTCACATCCATCGTATACTCCACGCTGTACTTTGAGTCGCGAGTGGCTGCGGAGTCTTTCTTACTTGATATGCTGGCACTCATCTCCATGCTGGCATGCACAATACCTGGCAAGCCACCACTTACCGAGGCCTTCATCGAGGCACCCACCTCAAATGATGACTTGGTGGTCTTCGAGGTAGAAGCCGAAGCAGAAATACTGGCCTTGAAGGAGATGTCGATGTCTTTAATAGCAAGATAGGGAATAGGTACTATCGTAAGCAAAGGCACACTAAGCGTTGTCGAGCGGCCATTCTTACGGAATTCAAAGTTCACGTAGATAGCTTCCTTGCCTTTCCCGTCCTTGGTATCGGTCAAACCCACTTCCTTGATAAACTGCCACGATGTCTGGGCGGCCTTGGCCTGAGCCTCAACACAAGCAGAAAGCGGTGCTCCGATAATCGAACCAAATGGAATGGACTGTAGGGCATTGGTTGCCACTAATGAGGGGGTTGTGTCAATTGATGCCATAATGTCTGTTTTTTAGTCCAATTTCCTTTATTTACCTCCAGCGGGAGCTGGTGTCTCCACTAATTCCGACACCTTGACTAGAATCTTGTGGGTAAGTCCATCGCCCACGATGACGTCATAATTGCCTTTGGTTAGTTCGAAGGTTACGGTGCCATCGCTCTGGTTGACTTTACCCTGCAAATTGCCGCATTTTATCTCCTTTGGCATGAATACGCCCATCGGAGACTTATACTGCGCTACAAGTTTGGCTTTCTCCGAAGGCTTCACATAGAACTCAGTCTCATTCACACTCAGTTCGCCATTGGGATCAAGCAGGTCCATCGAACTGCCTAACATCTCAAGCACCTTGGCCATACCAGCAGGCATTGAGTCTTGCGAGGCATGTACAGACACGTCGATGGTCGATTCGATACTAAATGAAGAGTCACGTGTGCTCTTTGAGTCGCGTTTTGACGACACCGTTGTCTTCAAGTTGGTGGTCTTCCTTCTGAATATACCTTTCTTAATGGTCGAATTTGACTCCACATCTTTCTGAACAGACAGTTCATTGGTATAAGATGAGGATTCTACACCTGTGATAGTAGCCTTGAAATTAATGTCAATGGTGTTGATGCAAATATAAGGGATAGGAACAATCGTGAGCAACGGAACACTCATCACGGCTTTTCTGCCTCCCTGTACAAAGGAGAAATAGACGTAGATAGCCTCTTTGGTTTCTTGACCTGTCTTTTCATCGATAACATGGTTCAATCCTACGTCGTTGATGAAGTTCAGCGTGGTTTGAGCTGCATCAGCCTGAGCTTTAACACACGCATTAAGTGGACCGCCAATCAAGTTGTCGAAAGGGAGTCCTTGCATAGCCTGAATGGATTTTTCTGTCACGCCCATAGTCGTAAGTTTTTAGTTAATACTCTTATTTTTTAATGGTTTATATATCCGATATTGCGGAAAAAACAGGATTATTTTGCAAATATAGTGATTTTGGCTATTAGTACCAAAAAAAACGCTCTTTTTTTTCGAATTTAATAGAAAAAAGGCTTGAAACGGAGGAGGAAAATGGCTGCTCCGTAATATGCTATTTAAAGGGCAATTACGGAGCAGTTCCTTGATGAAAGTGTTTTGTATTTAGATAAAGGTATTCTTTGCCTACTTCCGGCCACTGTTGGCAATGAGCTCCACGATGACAGCATTGAAGTCTTTGCTCTCCATAAGCTGTTCTATCGTCAGGTGCATGCGATAGCGCCAGTAGTGGCGTGGGTTGGCAGGGATATTTATACGCTCGGCATTCTGGTCGGGCAGTCGCAGTTGCTCATCAATGCTCAACCAGTCCTGAAGCGACAGCAGACATAACATCGAAGGAGAGGTCAGGTGGCGGCTGACGATGTCCTTGGCCAACCATCCAGGTAGCGGATGTGGGGCCTCACCACCACGATACAGCATACTGTTGTAGTAGTCCTGTGTACGGTTAAAGTCTTCATCCCACCATTGGCGCAAGGTGGCCATATCGTGGGTAGAGATGGTGGCTACGCTACGATAGGGATTGCGACTCAGGTGACCAAAGCGAACGGCAGGATCCTTTGGCATCGACTGGATTTCAAGCGACAGGATACGCAATTGGTTCATCACCCAAGGTACGCAGTCAGGCACCATACCCAAGTCCTCAGCACAGCAGAGCATGCGAGTGGCCTGCGTCAGGCGTGGCAGCTTCTTCATCGCTTCCTCATACCAGAACTGGTTGTTGCGACGATAGAAGTAGTCATTATACATATCCCAGAAACGCTGTTTTTCGTCATCAGGCAACTGGCCAAAAGCTTCAAGCTTAGGTGCATTGATGCGTGGATGCCACATGTTTTTCTGCTTGTGGTCTTCCAAGTAGAACTCCTCAAGGAAGGGCAGATGCCAACGACCTTCTACTTCCTCACGACTCATAGGCAGCGAGGGCTGGAACTGGCCGTAGAGGCCACTCTTATGAGGAACGGGAATCTCCCAGATACGGAAGAAGCCCAGCACATGATCGATGCGATAAGCATCAAAGAACTGTGCCATCTTACGGAAGCGACGCACCCACCACAAGCAACCGTCTTTCAGCATCTCGTCCCAATTGTAGGTGGGGAAGCCCCAGTTCTGACCGTCTTCGGCAAAAGCATCTGGCGGTGCACCAGCCTGACCATTCAGGTTGAAGTATCTTGGCTCCACCCATGCCTCCACGCCGTCACGTGAAATGCCGATAGGTATGTCTCCCTTCAATATTACTCGCATTTGGCGTGCATGCTCATGGGCAGCATGCATTTGCTGGTCCAGGTTGAACTGTACGAAATGCCAGAAGTCGGTCTCACCATTGTTGTCACGTTTCACACAGAATTCTGCGTATGGTTCCAGCCAGTCCTTGTTCTCCTCGACAAACGTTTTGTAGGCCTTAGTACGTTTGATACGGCTGAAGTCCTGCTTGAAGATAACGTGCAGATAGTCTATCTTGGCCTTGAACATGCGTTCATAGTCAATCTGGGGCAGGGCATTCAGTTCCTGACGCAACTGTTCGAAATGCTCACGCTGTTTTTCGTCCTTGATTTCGGGCAGTTGGCGGAAGTCGGTATACTGTGGATGCAGGGCATAGATGCTGATGGCATTATAGGGATAAGAGTCCTGCCAAGTACCCGTCATGTTCGTATCGTTGATGGGGAGCACCTGCAGGATGCGCTGGTTGGTCTTGGCACACCAGTCAATCATCATCTTCAGATCGCCGAAGTCACCCACGCCAAAACTACCTTCGCTACGCAAGGAGAATACGGGAATGACTGTGCCTGCACCTTTCCACGGATAGACGGGGAAGAAAGCCTGCGGCAACTCATAGACCACCACATCGCCCTTCGTCAGGTCGGGCAGGTCTACGAAGCGATTGTCATATTGTTCCCAGACCACTTCCTTTTCGCCTGACAACATCACGAACTTAAACTCGAACACACCAGGCAGATGGTCGGCATCAAGGCTCACCACCCACTCGTGGCATTCATGCTCCGTCATCGGCAGCGCACGACGTACATCCCAAGCACCTAAATATTCAGCAGCGCCTACAACGGCCAGTTGTTCGCCTGTACGCAACTGTGGGGCACGCACCTTCAGGCGCACTGTTCGCGAATATTCACTTTTCGTGCTGAACTGACGCTCACGAGCCATCACACAATCGGTGAAAGCCGAGGAGTAGAGATAGGAATCTTCAGGAATGTCAATCCAATGATCGAAAACGACGTAGTTAGCACCGCGTACAGCAGCGAACTCCAACCGATGCGGTTCCACGAGCCACTCTTTACGCAGCACCTGCTCCTTATTCACCACCTGATAGTAGTAGTCAACGTAGGTTCCCGTCTTGGCTACATACGGCAGTTCCAGTGTCCAGTGTTCACCATCAAAAGTGGTCATAGCGTGTGGCTCCACCTGACCCTCATTCAGGAAGCATAACTCCAGCTGTTCACCATCATTGGTGCGATATTCAATATTGAATAATACTCTCATTACGTTATATTTATAGTTTTATTTTGCGCCAAAGTTACTACATTTTCTCTTCATCACTAGTCAAAAACGTCAATAATAACTATATAAAATATGCAAACGTTTGCATCTGTTGGACCCTATCAAAAAGAGAAAACTGGCCAAACATAAGCTTACTTTCACTCTATCTCCAACAAGCTCCTTTTCTGCCTAAAGCCTTCCGTTTTTTTTCGATCGCTTAATAAAATTTTCTGTTAGGCCTAAGAGAAAAAACGCCTATTATTTGGCACTGCTGCTGCGATAATGACGCGCTGACGCGGTGACGCGCATATATAACACACCCCTCCCTTGTAGGGGAGGGGAAAGGGATGGGATCAGTAAACAACTATCCCCAGAAGCCAATAAACAATCCGCAGGACCTCAGAAATCGATTTGGAAGGGACGGGATGGAGTGCCGTGAGCCATACCATCGAAGGGAATACGAGTGGAAGAGGTATAGAAGTTGTGGGTGGCGGAATCGTAGCAACGGAAAACGATTTGCTCACGATAGTTGCCATCAGCAGACTGGTCGCTCTGCTCAGAACCTACACGGATGCGCATACAGCTGATTCCATTCTGCTCGTACACCAGTCCTACTCCACGCAACTCATCGTTGCAATAGGCAGCTACGGTCATGCCGTTGGAAAAGTGTTGGCCACGAACAGTGACTGCGGCGTAGACAACGGTCTCGTAGGGATAGGACTCCAACAAGGGTTCCCACGGGGGCAGGACACACACCTGGCAGGTGTCAGCAAGACGCGACGAAACGGAAATGGCCACGACGCTGGCCCAACCAACAGAACGGGGGATGACGGTGGCACCCTCCATACGGATGACGTCGTCGTTGAGAGATTGATAGTACACCTGCACATTGGCCACCGTATCGGGCACGAAACGGGGTTTGAACACATATTGCTCGTCCTGCGTGAGGTAGAGCGTGTCACGGTCGAGATGGAACTCAATGGCCACCTCGTTGTTCTCGTCGTTGACATCGGCTTCGTACAGGGTGCATGAGGCAAGCGATCCGAGGCAGAAGACTGCCAAAAGGACGCGAATCTTAGTATAAAGACAATTCATCATAGCTTAACGGTCTTATTTAGGTGCTGTGACCTTGACTATATTCGACGGTTCGCTGCAGCGTCCGTCACTATATTGGATTACAAGATAATACTCGGCCTGTTCGCCTGGGTGCAGGAGTCGGTCGCTGAAGGAGCGCTCGTCAGGCTGCACGGAGAGGAGGAACTGTGGATGGGCATCGGCTGGGCCCTTGCGATAGACACAGAAATACCATTCGCCTTCGCCAGAAGGAGTTTGTTGCATGTCCCAGGCCAGTCGGGTCTCGCCTTCCTGCGACAAATAGGAGCCGTGGAGAACGACAGGACAGGCAAAGGAAGTCTCGCCGGCGAAGCTGAAGACGCTTTGCAGGGAGAGGCCACTGGAGGTGCCGCTATGGTTGAATGACTCAACTGCATAGACCCAAGACTCGCCAGCAGTGACAGCAGGGGTATCGGTCAGCTGGATATAGTCGTGACGGGCCTTCACCGAGTCTGCATCACAGCGCATGAGCAACGTCCACTGGCTCTGCGACAGCTTACGGCGCAGCACATGATGCCAGCCCATCTGCTCGTCGTCGCCAGCCACCCATCGCAGATAGATGGACTTGCCTGAGACTTGGGCAGAGTCGAGGTGGGCCACCGAGGGAGGCACGCTGCTGGGGCGTGGCACCTGAAGTGCATAGGAGAGAGGACTGGCGTTGGTGCCGTAGTCCACGGCCCTCACACGATAGTAGACGTACTTCTGGTTGGCCTCCATCGAAATGGTGTCGACATAGATGGGCTCATGGGTCAAACCGCCCTTGAGCTGTATGAACTGATGGGTGCTGTCGTTGGCAGCGAGCACTTGGTAGTAGTCTATTTCGTCATTCTCTGGTGCGTCCCACGTAAGGATGACTGTGCCGTCCTCGGCATTGGTGGTGGCTTTCAGACCCGTAGGAGCCACAGGGGGAAGCATATCGTTGATGCGGAGCAACTGAGGGGTGCTGTAGCTCACGTTGTCCGATGTATCATAGGCAGCCATCACGATATAGCCTGATTGCAGATTGGTCACGTCGATGCGACACGACTTGGTGGTACGCGCCAGCGGCAGGCTGAGCAGGGGCTTCCATCGACCCTCAGTAAGCCGCTCATTGAAGTACATGGGCATAGCACCCACATAGTCGGCCTCCATCGTGTCCTTCTTAAAGAAAATCTCAGCAAACACCTGGGCTGAGGGATTGGAACGCTGTGGGCGATCGATATTGATGGAAAGTATTTGCGGTGCCACAGGAGCTACCATATCGGTCACGTTGACGGTATGAATAGGACTGACCAGCGTCTGGCCGAAAGCATCATGGGCAAGGATGCGATACTCATAGGCTCCGTGACGGGGCACGTTATCGCCATAATAGCATTGACCGCCATTAGGGGAACTGAACATAACGACGTAGGGACGCTCGTTGACGCGCTGCCAGTTGAGGGTACCCTTGCCGCGACGCTCAATCTCATAGCTGGAGTAGTTGTGGTCAGGCCACCAAAGTTGCACGCCATTGGGGGCAGACACAGAGTCGCGAATCTGGACATCAAACGACTGGGGCTTGTAGGCGACATTCTCAATATTGTCGACCACACCAGCACCCAACACGATAGCATGAGCAGTATCGACCACTGAAGGAACCACCGAGTAGGTGTAACGCTGTCCACGACGCACCTTCTTGTCCACCCAGCGCATAGCTAAATGATTGGCTACGTCAGGACGCCACTCACTGACCAGTATGGCCACACCCAACTGCATCTGCTGGTCTTCATGCAAATCGTAGAGTGAACCCACGCCACCCAATTCGCCACCTGAGGTGATAGGGTCGGAACGATCGAGGTTGTAGATGGCGCCAATGCCCATCAATGCCACGGAATCGTTCTCAGAATAGATGGCAAGACAGCGATCCATCGGAGTGGGTTGGAGCTGCTTAGCCACTTTCTCCACCACACCCGTCTGCGGGTCGGTGCGATAGATGTCGACACCCACGCGGTTGATATAGCGCCATGTGACGTAGTCAGGAGCCGACCAGCGCAACACGATGCTGTCGCCATAGGTACGGGTCAACAGTTTGATACGCTGATTATCGGGCTGTAGGTAGCGCTCCAATGCCTGCTGCCGATGGCTAAGAGTGACAGTGTCGCGCACCTCGCCGGGCAGATAGTGATAGACGGTGCTGTCGTAGACTTCGCCCCGTCCTGCAGCCATCGAGTCGCGTGGCGCCTTCGGCTTCTTGTCATCAGGGGTGGGAAGTATCAACGGCGTAGCCCATGTAGCTACCACCAAACAGGTGGCAACCACGAGGGTAATAGTCTTTATGATGTTCTTACCATTCATCATCTCTTATGCAGGTGTTCTATTTCATATTGTAAAAGGTGAGCGGGTAGCTGATCTCAAATGTCTCGAAGGCATTACCGCCATTGACACCGAGGTCTACACCATACATACACCTGTTGAAATCGTAAGTATTTACTCGATAGCAAGCAAAGCTGGCCTTGGTCATACGCTTGAGCATCGCATTGCTGGGAACGAAGGATTCGCGAGAAAGCCATGTGCCAGTACTTGTGTTGCTGCCACCGTAGAGGACAGGGAACTGGTAGGCGGGTACCTGCAGGCAGGCATTGGCAGCACTGGCCGAGACATACTGGGCACGATGTGCCTGATACCAGTTGTCAAGACTGCTGCGACGCGAACCAGCATTGCTGCCAGCCACGAGACCATTCATCTGCTTGGCGTAGTCGTTCAGCGTCTGAGAGAAACGTTGGCAGGCTTCGTAGACGCTATACATATCGGCAATATATCCCTGCACCTTCACCTCGTTTCGCAGACTTGGTATGTAGCGTGCAGCTCTTGCCAAACCAGGCAGTACGTAGCTGTAGCGACTGTCATCAATCTGTGGCAGCGGGAAGTCAGCCTGACTGCCCCACTGGCTAAAGTCATAGATGGAGAGGGACTTGATGCGTTCATAGTCGCCCTTGCCGCCAAGCTGAGCCTCATAGACACCGCCCTTGTCGGAATAGACAACCGAGTGGGGAGTGACGACATTTTGGTCAATGCGGCTGACATCAACCTGACGGCCACCAGGGAAGGCATAGTTGCTCAGATAGGCAATGTAGAGATAGGGATCGGTGAGTGCGTTGCGGGTGTCGGCTGCAAGGTTGTAATCCTCAAGCTTACTACGTGAGTCGCTCCACGATACGTTGTTAAGGCGGCATCCTACGAATGGTGCCTCGTAGGACAGCGAACTACCATTATTACCCGTCTGCCAAGTAGAGCTCAGCGCTTTTACCCAAATATCGGCAATGACCTGGGTCTCTATGGAAATCCTGCTGAGGGCATCGCGCCTTGAAGTCTCATATTCCAACTTAATTCTGTAGCACTCGTTGGGCACTACGTCTGAGAAGGCCGAGACGGGCTGCATGTTGCAGGTAGAGTTGGTAGTGTGCCACACATTGTCACGCGAACTGACCAGCTTATCGTTGCGGTCATAGAGACGCCACTTCAGCTTACCCTTACGAAAAGCCTTGGTAGAAAGATCGGCTGTCAGGGCGAAGGTAGGACGCTGCACATCCTGCAAATGGGCTTCTTGATAGCTGAGGTCAGCAGGCTGTTGCATGATCTTGTTGTACTTGGAAGGATAGGCAATGGCAATGTAGTCCTGCAAATTGGGCACATCGGCCAGCTCCTTCCTGTCGGTCGTGGCAAACCAATAGGTCTTCGACTGGCTCCAAGGCTCGCTGACGTAACGCTTCATACCCTCGTTCCACTTCTGTGGGTTCACCTCCTGGCCCTTCACCAATTCCTTGGCATAGCCTGTAACGGTCATCTTATAGTAGCGGTTGGGGTTCAGGGCTGTGATGTCGAATGTGCTGGCATAGCCACCCTGCTCCTTTATATTGAAGGCACGAGTAGAGGTGGGTTGCACACTGGTAGCCGAGGCATATTCCTCGAGAGTGACAGCTGTGTCGAACGAAGAACGGAAGACAAACGTACGGCTGGCCTTGTTCTCCAGGTCGTTAACATCACCGTTGTAGTTGCGCTGCAAGCGTGACAGCGTGGTCTCGTCGAGCACACGGAACGGCTGCTTGAGCGGGGCCTCAGTGTAGAGCACAGGACGCGAGGATAAGGTGGGGTCGATCTTGTTCTTGTCAGCCCAACCTTTTTCCTTGGTATCCCAGCCAATGCTAAGGTCGCCAAGGAGACGGAAATCGCGGAAAGGATTGTCGTTGAACTGGTCACAGGACTCGCCCACCGAGAAATGATACTTACGATTGATGCCCACCTTGCCACCTAACAGCTTCATCATGATGCGAGCTTCGCCGTCGAAATGGCCGGGCTTAGGACCTTGCATGCGGAACGAACCGCCCAATCCAACATCCGCCACGTCGAAATCTTTCTTCCAATATCCCTGATTTATTCGAATACCAAGTTTGGAATTGAGGTTGGTATAGAGTTGACCATTGCCATACCAGCCTTTGTAGCCTGGCTGGCCATTAACGCCAATGCAGAAGGCCGAAGCGGGCAACTTAACCACGTTGACATCGAAGCCAGCGGTGGTTCCTGCGTTGAGATAGAACAGGCCTAAGTCTACCTCGAAATTGCCATAGACCTGTGAACCGAACATCACGCCGCCGCCATTAGTCTCACACTGGTCGTAGAACTCCTTGAGCGAACGTTCACGGGCTTGAATAGCCTTGATGGACTCTGCACTTTGGCCGTTGCTATTGTCACCATCGAGGAAACGGCGTATCTCGTAGGGAATCTCAGGCAATTTACCGTCGTTGGGTAGCTCATTACCCACACAGACGTAGCCATTGCCACTAAGGTTCACGTTCTGGTCGCCATTGTTCATCCGCAGGAAAGTGTATGTACAACGCTCGGCCAAACTGGGCTCACCCAGATAAAGATGCCACTTGGGCTGCTCCAACAGTTTACCATTTTTCTTCGTGGACGCCATGAACTGCACTCCTGTCTTGACCACGGCAGTGGGGCTCATGTTGATGCCCTGTTTCGAAGCCATGCTTGCTTGTCTGGAGAGAGAGGGATTGTAGTCAATCTTATATTCCAAGCTATCCATAGGCACTCGCTTCATCATCGTTGCAGCCATAGCATCGGCCACGGCATCGGCTGTGACATCCAAGGTGATGAACTGGTTGCGAGAGTCGTTCAGATAGAAGAGATTTGTATTAGCTTTCACCAACTCGTTTACGGCCTGCAACTTTCCACTCATGAGGAAATCTGTCAGTCGGTTGTGCGAACGATCGTATGCTACAGTCATATCGAAATTGCCGCTGAACAAGTCCTTTCCACCCGTCGTGGACAATTCCAAACTTGCCACCGCACCGCTAAATCCTTCTTCTGGAGTACCATTCTTGCGACAATTGAAATAGAAGCATGCGTTGGAAGGGGTAATCTTCAAGGGACTGGTAATGCCCATCTTGCCAGGGGCGGAACCATAGAACCAACCATAGGTGAAACGCTGAGCACTGTTCCTTCTCCTAAAGAAACCACCGTTGGCAGTTACGCTGAAGAGATTACCCATAGCCCTGAAGGTCAGATCGCCCTGATAGCCCTCAAGACCGCTGGCACCACTGTTTACGCTCAGTCTACCATCAAGCAGGATACCACCTAAGTTCGTGGCAATCGTTGCTCGCTTGAAGTACGTCCTATTGAAGTTCAGCGAAACACCTTTCAAACCATATAAATTCTTGAGCTGACCTACTTCAGTATAGATGCCAAAGCCAGTGTTTCCACTCATATCGGTGCCGCTCACCAGATTGATGTTGCCTTCGATTGAAACATTCGGATTGGTATCTGTGACATCAACAGTATACTTCGTCGGTGAGAATTGGAACGGTCCCAGCTCTCGCTGCGCCGACGGGAATGACCAACGGCCAGAATGGAAGTAGAGCTGGTTGTTGGCCACAGCAAACTCCTTCACTTGGCTCGTCTCCGTACTATTGGGACGGTTGGAGAGGCGCATGCCATTGAAGTGTATGCCAGGAAGGTCGAACTTCATCGGCAGGGTTGAATCCTTTATTCTATTATATAGGTAGTTGGAACCGCCAATGGACAGGTTGCCACCCAACAGCAGCTCAACCTTCGCAGCAGAATTGCCTTTGGCTTCTGGAGACGACTCTAAAACAATATAGGTCTGGTCTTTCTTGAAAGTGGCATCGGCCAAGAAGAAATTGAGGGAGAGACCACTCAGTCGCTGTGTCCTGAACACATAAGCATACTGCCCGGCATCATCAGGATTCGAAGTCTGTTTCAAGAGTTGGCACTCATAGTCTATCTGGCCATTGAGCAAAGGCACGTCAATCTTGCCGCTGAACCTGCACTTGCTAAAATCGTTCTGCATGAAGGTTAAGGACAGATTGTTGATGGAGAAATCCCATCCGCCTATTTTACCTGCACTTGCATTGAAGCGATCGGCTACGACAAGGGTAGCACCACTTCTATCAATGAACAGGTCGTTGGACGACACTTGCAACCTGCTATTACCACCATTCATCTCCATTGACTTAGGGAAGTCCAATCTCACCTTCTTGATGAACAAGCCCTGCCAATCCATGCCATCAGGACTGCTGACACCTGCCAGATTTTTCTTATATCCTGTGGGGAAATCAGCCATGCGACTACTATTGCGATAGAGAGAATGGTCGAAGATTACATCCTCTGGAGTGAAGGTCCATCCAGGCAGGTCTTCCAACTGGAAGGGATCAAGCGTAACACCCTCCAACATCCAGTCATCCCATGAACTTATCGCAGTACGTACTTTTAAGGTGGAACGCTCGTTGGTGGCCATGCCATTCACACTCTTCACCATATTGGGCACCATGATCTCCATGTCCAAGCCAAGCAGTTCCATCTTATTGTCCTTCCACGAAACGACACAACCGTCCTCACACTTTGTCAGGTTCGAGGGTGCCCTGAACTTCATCTCATAGCTGGTCTTTGGATCTTTCAACTCAAAGTTGGAGAGCAAGGGAATCTGACCATTTTCAGGAAGGAAACGTGTAGGAGACATGCACACTCTGGGGGCACCAAACACCAAGAAGTCATTCTTCATGTAATTGGTGTTGGGCAAGGACAACTCGCCAATAAGGTCCATTGCAGCCCATGTAGGTGTGAACTTCATCGAGGCAATCTGTATGTCAACGGGCGAAGAGTTGATGCTCTTTGGCAGGGCGATAGGCAGATAGAGGTAATCCATCTTTCCAGTTAAGAACTGCTGCTTCTCGGCATTTCCTGTCTTCACGTAACCAAAGTATTTCGAAAGGTTTGCCTTCTTGGCCAAGTCCTTCTCCTCACCCTGCAAATAGTTGGCAAAGGGAATGTCAATATCACCAATGAGGTGGTCGAATCCCCAGTCAGAGAAAAGCCTGTCGATTGTCTGCAAATCACTTTCGGGCTTGTCAGAATAGGTGGTACACACCCCATCGTAAACCACGTTGTCAGAGTTGATCTTCAACTTGTCGAACTTCACACACACCATAAGACTCGAACCAAAGGGTTTCCACTCCACACGGCCTTCACCACTGAAACCTGCATTAGCAGTTCCACTGATTTTGTCGATAGTGAGCTGGTATTCACCGATTCTCACAGCCTTACCTCTCAGGTCAGATGCGCCCTTGGTAGTAGGACGGGTATTGTTGATGACCATGCTGCTGGAACATGGTGTGTTCTGGCTCGACATACGACGGGCCAAAGCAAAGTCTGTTACGTTCACAGAATCATTGACGAAGGCAACAGAGTTTCCCTTTGTCACAATAGGCTTTACACGCAGCACCAAATAATCATTTGGCTCCACCTTGTCCCTAATCCGTTCCCAAGGAATGGAAACGCTCTGTCCCTTAGTCCTGGTGGTAAATATAGGGTTGCTGCTCAGCGTCTTTTCCTGATCGGGCTGATTGACCACAGCCGAACGGAAAAGCTGCACTTCATAATCGAAAGCCAATGCGTCGGGCTGGGAGCCACTTCCGCCTAAATATTTTGCACGATCCCATTTTACCGTAATGACATCCTCCATAAACTGCTTGCGAGCACCTGTATGCTTCTCAAAGAGAGGAGCTGTCAGCATGGGATTGCGGAATGTGTAGAGCGAATCAGGAACAAGATTTGCATTCGCCAGCACAGCTATTCCCGCTAAAGAGGCATCCTTTCCTTCATTATCGACCTTCTTGTCTTCTGCTTTTTCCTTTTGGCCGGTTTTGCTCACCTTATTGGTCTTCGTTCGGTCTTTCACCGTCTTTGGTTTGTCGACGACCTTTGGCCTTACGACTGCCACCTCTTCCTTCGACTCTTCGAGATTGAAGGGTTCGTCACTTGTCTTGATACGGAACACGACGGGACGGCTCTTACCGCTGTTGGCTATCATGATATAATCCAGCGGATTGAGCGTTGTTGTCTTAGCCGTGACCTGTGCAGCATAACGCTTATTGGTATAGAACTGCTGGGTGATGATGTTCTGAGGAATGATGCACTGGGGGACGGTGAGGCCGTTGCGCTGATAGACCAACGGACCATGGTCCATTGCCTGGTCCAAGCTCCATCCTGTAGGTATCTCAACCACACGAAGAGAATACTCGAAGCGCATGGCACGATGATTACAAGTCAATACAGGGGGTATCCAGCTAAACAAGGCACTGAATGGATCCACCTCTGCCACATCAGGCACTTTGGTGCCTAACAGGGTGGGTAATTGGAAAGTAGGAGCCTGTGCCTGATAGCACACGTTGAAGATACAAGTACCACCTGTAGGATTGCTTACCACCATAGGTACCTTGGTCTCTGACTGGCTCCAACGATAGGCTGTGAAATGCACCTGATACTGACCTTCAGGAAGAAGGCCAAAGCGACCGCTGAAATAACCGCTCATCAATCCAGTCGGAGCATTTATCTCGTTAGTAGAGAGATGGTCGAACAAATGCCTCGTATCCACGAGTGAAAGTGTGGCCTGACCATTTGCCGGCACAATTATCGGCTGTAAAGGTTGGCGGTTGGGTGGTGTGGAGAGGGCCAATACGCTATTGGGCATTAGTTGTTCCAACTGCATGCCTAAATAGACTTGCTGCGACTGTGCCGTGGTATTGGTCAGCTGGATTGTGAAGAACTTTCCTGGGTCAGATACGTAAAGAAGGCCTTGGGGTGGCATTACAGGCTGCGTAGGTGCCACGGTGACAATGATTTCCTGCGCCCTAACAGGAGTGAAGAAGAACAGACAATAAATGCAGATGAACGTCATGCTCACCGCTTTCATCATCCATCTCGACATCGTTCCGTGTATGCCTATATTCATATTATATATGTCAACGTTATTCTTTTTCATTATTCATTCCTCATCACTTTGCACCATTACCGTTCTTCCGCATCAAATCGACCAGGGAGAAGGTATAAACGTAACTGAAGCCTATGCTGATGTCAGTATCATTAAGACTACCACGCTCCTTTGATATGTTCACATCGCCATATTTGTTGAAGCTGGCCTGTGCGGTCAGTACGTGTACGTCATTCCACGTATAGCTGGCACTTATATTGCCTCCTATCGACATACTCTCCTTCTGATTTACCACCTCATTATAACATAACGAGCCGCTCAGCGAGAGATGCAGATTCTTTTCCTTCAGGAACGAACGCGAAATGCCCAAAGTGCCTATTTCGCTGTTGTAACGACTTTTATACCCTCGCGACTGCTGGTGATTCAGCGATACAAGGAAATCCACATCCCAAGGCTTCACTCCTAAATCGTAGGCCAGTCCTAAAGAGAAACTTTTCACATCGCTTTCGCCCGTTGCGAAGTCGTTCAAATCGGTATTCTGGGTATAGGCAGTTGAGAGTGAAATGGTGTGGTCAAGCAACTCTGACGAGGTGGTGTAACTCGGTGTCAGCGTGACTGATGACATCACTCGATGCACCCGTGTACTGTCTGTCACTTTCATGGTTCCATCACTCTGATTCTGCATATATCCATTGAAGGAACCAGAAAGGTTAAAATGCTGATTTAGTCGACTTGAGGCATAGACACCATAGACGTAGCCCTGCGTAGTATAAAGCTGCTTGTTCGTAAGGTTGTCAGCCTGGCCGTTGAATGTGGCCGAGAGTGCAACACGATTGAGTAACACCGTACTCAGCGTAAGGCCTAAACTATGATAGTTATTGCTCATGTAATACGTGCCAAGTGAGACATAGTCGGGCTGAATAAGCCGATAGGTCAAGCTGGCATTAACTCCAGCCAAGGATACATTGGCGCTGACATCGCCTGCAAACCGTGCAAGCGACGAATATCGAGAAGTAAATATATTGTCGAAACTCTTTGTTTCGCTGGTTTCAAGTTTGGGTGCATCCGAATCGGTATTGAAGGCCGACATGGCTGCATTGGCTGTAAACGACAGCCAGTTCGTGGGTGCCACGCCACCGCGCAACCCCACTACGAAGTTTTCTTGTGGACTCACACTATTACGCCAGTGCTCATCCAAGCTGTTAGGTTTATCGTAGGCTCGCAGCAGATACAGATCAAGATAGTTGCGGCTGCTGCCATAACCCATCTTAAATCCCCATCCCATACGCTTCATCTGTGGGGCACGAGCCATAGGGTCGGCAGGATTATCGTTGATCGCCCTGCGTAGTACGCCATAAAAAAGACCTGAACGGAAGCGATTGTCATTATACTCTACGCCCAAGCCATTGAAGCCCATGTTCATCACATACCAAGACATGTCCATCGTGCTCTGTCCGATGTAGCCCGTCCAATTCTTGTAATGTGGTGACATGCTAAAGGTAAAATGCGGATAATTATAGTCCCAGTTGGTATTACTGTAAGAGATAGAGAACGGCATGCTGATGCCATAAAGGCTTACATTCAGATTGGCATAGAACAGACTGCTCCATGGGGCCGCATAGCGTGAACCTACCGAAGAAGAGTGATAGGTGTTCTGCGTGCCCACAGCTCCAGTGATAATGAGCGGGTCACTTTGCGCAATTTGTGAAATATCTTGCGCTATCACCTTGGGGGCAATCAGACTGCAAAACGCAGTCACCAAGGCCATTCTGACGTATCTTATATTCATTCTCCTTATGATAATCTCACCCCCGTCCCCTTCTACCTTGAAAAAGAAGGGGCGGGGATGAAATTAACCTATTTCCATATTAGTAAACAATTTTCTTTCCACCAACAATGTTGATGCCCTTACGTGGAGAATTCAACTTCTGACCACTGATGGAATAGACATCGCTCTTGTCGGCTTTAGTCGAAACTGTGGTGATACCTGTGACACCAGGAATGGTGAGCAAGAGAGGCTGATTCATTGAACCAATCATGTTGCAATAATTCACCTGCTCGGTGATATCAATCTCTTCGTCCATCTCCATGTCCTTCAGGCGGAAGCTCACCTTCTCGCCCATCGTGCCAGCCACGTTAATCAAGATTACATCGCGCACAGCTACATAGCCTTCGCCACGGCACTCATCACCTACGAAAGCACCCACCACGTAATTCTCTGGATGATCGAGACCGCTGATGGTAGCCACAATAGGCATGTTGTTGGCAAAGCCTTCATTCTTCAGCGTCCAGAAATGGCGCGGACTCATGTTACGAGCATTGGCCACATCTCGATAAGCAATCGGGTTCGTGCTCTTGAACTTCAGGTCAGGATAAGCCGATGCATTTGTGGCAGCATAATAGATATAGCCCTTTCCAGCCTCCAACTTGAAGTCAGTACCAACCCAGCTACCTGTGCTCTCATCAAAGATGGCGCTGCTATTCTGGCCTATCAGCATATCACCTGCATGAGCAGAAGCCGACAGCTGTGTTTGCAATTCACTCAATTCGACATCGAACTCGTTGGGGTTATTCAGCCAATTGTAGCCTTTCTTCACCTGTTTGGGATTGAGGTTTCTCGTCAGGAACACATTCGAACCTAAGTTGATGATATTCTCAGAACCACCCTTCGCACGTACCTTATACATACCATCGGCAGCCTTCAACTCTGTGATGTCGCCAAACAGTCCAAGGCTCTCATCATTATAGAGCAAGCTGGTCTGTGAACGCACCTCAACGATGTTCTCCATGAAATCGGCCATCTCGGTGTCATTCTTCATCAAGCTGATGGGCTTCTGAACGCCTCCTTCTTTAGGCATATAGGGCAAGCTGACCCAAGCCCAGTTGTTTGTAGGCAGGACAATCTCACCAACAATGTGAGCGGTACCCTTATTCTTGCCTTTAGCAGTCTTCATAGCCTTTCCGTCATAGAGAACACTGAAAGACCAGTCACCTGCAAAGTGTCCACGCAGTATTATGGATTTAGAACCAACGCTCTTCACCACGAAGGGATCATCGCCCGTATAGCTCTTGTCCTCTGTCTCAATAGTAATCTTGTTCACATCGAAGTCATCGCCAACGACGTTAGTCAGACGCAATGTAGCATCACGCAACAACGAAAGCGAAACCTCGTCAGCATAAGTGAAGCTGACTGGTGTGCCCACGCTGACTGTCAACGTAGCCGTCACCTCAGGATTGCTGGTCGATTTGTAAACGATAGAATAATTACCAGGAGTAGTCACCAAATGATTTTCATCAATCCACTCTCCATCAGCAATGATGTCGCTCAAGTTGTTGGTATATGCCTTGTTGGAAGCCGTCGAGGGCAGAACCGTAACGTTAACTCCTGCTAAGGCATCATCGATATTTGCACCCACCTCAACAGCAATATTTGTCGGATCGAGGACAATGCTGGTGACATCGGTAGTAACCTTGACAGTCAACTTTGCTGTGACATCTGGATCGCTCTCAGAAGAATAGATGACGTGCCAAGTACCATTCTTGCTGATAATGCCGCCCTCTACCCAGCGTTCCTCTTCGTTATCAAAGCCGTGATTCACGGTCTTGTTGGTAGCATTGTCTGGAACCACTGTCACTGTGACATTGGCAAGCTGCTCTTCCAGATTCTGTCCAGTCTTCAGATTGAGTGTCTTGGGACTCAGCACGATGTTGGTCACAGGAGCTGTCACCACCACGGTCAAAGTGGCCATGATACTTGGATTGCTCACCGACTTGTAGTCCACATGGAACGTACCAGGCAGCAACACCAAGCTATTAGTCGTGCTCAACCAAGCTTCTTCATCACTTCTCACACTCCAGGTCACCTCCTTGTTGCTGGCATTGGAAGGAAGTACGGTAACCTTCGACTTCAGGTCATCCAAACGCTCCCAGATGTCCTGATCACCTACCTTGGCTGTTATCTCCGTCGTAGAGAGTGAAACGCTCTCAACAGGAATATTAGCCTTCTTGACAATAACTTTCGTGATGTCAGACTTACTGAAGACTTCAGCAACATCAGTATAGTTCTTACCTGTAATGGTGAGGGTCAAAGATACGCCTGCAGCAGGAGTCTCGATGGCTGTGGTAGTCAGAATATTGTTCTCGTTGACCGAAGCAATATAGCTGGAAGAACTCGAATAATCCCAAGCCAAGGTCAACTGGCCAGGTGTCATCGGAGTTGGATTCTCGCTCTCGGCATAGGTATACGAGATAGCGTTGCTCAGGTCATAGGTCGTAGGCAGCGTTTCCGACTCAATAGAAATGGTCGATGGCAGCTTGACGCCTAACAATGGATTCAGAGTCAGGGATAAGCTCTGACCATTCATCTGGAAGTTGACGGTCTGGGTAAACTCATAGATGAGACCATTGTAGAGAGCCTTCACACTCACCGTCTTGCCTTCATCGCTTTCATCGCCAGAGTTAAATCCTCTCACAAGGAAGCTATATTTAGCTTGGTCAGCACCATCCTCACGGGTAACGGTAGTCACAGCTCGGCACTCACCGTCAATAAAGGCAGCAATCTGTACCGTGTTGCTTTGGCGGTTATCACCTGTGTCAAGAAAAGTAATTTGGCCTGCAAGCGTCATTTCACCAGGAAAATCATTCTGCGAAGCTACTGGCCCTGTCCAAAGGTCGGCCCATGTCGTGCTCACTACTCCCAGTAGCATGCACAAGGTTAGTAACCATTTCTTCATCATACTTTTACGATTTAATAATTTATTGATATTACTATTTTCTCTTGTTTGCCAAAAATTTATACAATATATGGCTATAAGCATGCAAATATATAATGAATTTTAAATTAAAGCGGTCTTTTGAATTGAAAGTTAATACGAATTAACGGGATTTGCAGACATTTTAACAGAAGTACACTATTTTTTCAGCCATTTCGAAAATTATTCTACTTTTTTATTTGTATTTGTCATCTTTTTCGTACTTTTGCACGCACAAAATTATAAATAATTAGACTTATGAAGAAAAGAGGATTACTTATTTTCGCCATAGCCTTTGCTTTAATTCTGGCTAACGCTCAACCACAGAAGCGATTGGTACTCATTGAGGAGTTTACCAATACAGGATGT
>Ga0326511_10000838_pt1 | contig 26609 bp, 33 predicted proteins | sample 0_2496_0518_D_FD_203701 | JGI IMG/M metagenome (GOLD analysis project Ga0326511, IMG submission 203701) | Bovine rumen microbial communities from UC Davis, California, United States - 0_2496_0518 | ecosystem: Host-associated > Mammals > Digestive system > Stomach > Rumen | place: USA...
AGAGGAGATGGCTAGACAGGTAGCTGAGAATCTTGATCAGGCTACATTTGCTGAGATTGCAGGTGCAGCTACATCAGCTAATACTTATGGAGATGACACAACTCCTATTGCTATTACTGATGGTGCTTCAGCTAAGAAGGTTCTTCTTAAGCTTAAGAGTTTAGCAGACAGAGCAAATGTTCCTGTTGAGGGACGTAGAGTTGCATGTCCTCCTGATTTTGAGAATGCACTTCTTGCAGACCCTTATATCAATATTGCTCCTCCTACAGCTGAGGATACACTCAAGGCAGGTTATGTAGGAAAGCTTTATGGAATGGAGATTTATTCTTCAAATAATATTCCTCAGACAGATGGAAATAATGACCAGGTTATTCTTTCTCATCCAATGTTTACATCTGAGGTTAATCAGTTACAGAAGCTTGAGGCTCTTAGACTTCAGGATTCCTTCAAGGATGCTATTAGATGCCTTTCAGTATCTGGTGTTAAGACAGTTATGAAGGAAGGAGTCATGAAGGCAGTTGTAAATTTTCAGTAAGTCCTGAACCAACTCCTGTAGAGGATAGATTGTCAGGACTGTCAATAACTGGATTTGATACATCTAGCTTTGATGGAAGTCAGGATACACAATCATTTGATGGTGCAAGTTTAAATAGTTCAGTAGTTGCTACACCTACTAATGTAGAAGATATAGTAACAGCTACACTTAATGGACAGTCAGTTGACTTGACACAGAATGTTGATATTCCTGTAGGTTCAAGTACATTAGTAGTAAATGTAACTGAACAGTGATATTAAAAAGGCAGTTACTTAATAAGAGTAACTGCCTTTTTAAGTTTATAGGAGGTAACTAGAAGATGGCAGATAGAGAATATACAATTACTCTTAATAATAATTTTAATGAAGCCATGCTAACATTTAAACCTTATAATGAGACAAAGGCTAAAATAGAATATTGTAATAAACTTGGTAGAGAAGTAAACAAATCTATTAAGCTTATGAGTAATTGGTCAAGTGCTAAAATAAAATTAGATTGCATAGAAGATAAATCAGTTAGACCTACATGTGTACTTTCAGCTGATGACCATAGTGATGATGTATATATAACTAATACTACAGATGTAATAGGAACAAATCCAGCTATAAAACTTGGTATTAGAGTTGATGGTTTAATGGATGATTGGTTTTATACAAATGTAGATAATATTAAATTAACAGTTACAAATGGAAGTGACACTATAGAATATAGTGGTGCAAAAGAGCTTATAACAGAGTTTAATATTGCAGGTGCTGAAACAAGTATTGATAGTGGGGATGAAGGAGACATCACATGGAACGGAAATCTATTAAGTCAGACTGTTTCAAGTATTGGTACATTTGAATATACAGACTCAACAGGAACACACACTGGTGATATTGATTCAAAAACAGTTATGAAGTCACTTGTTGACAAGGCTGTTGAAATTTATGCTAACAATGGTGGAACAGTAAAACTTAATCTTTCAGCTACGAATACACCAGTACTGATGGATAATCACTCTGGACTTAACATATTAGCTTGTAAGAAGTTTAAGCAAGTTTATAGTGGTACTGGAGTAGATGGAGATGAAGCCTCATATGTAGGTGGTAGAGCATATCAAGTAGTAGATGATATACAGAATATTGATGTTGAAAATAAAATAATATCTGATGTCGGAAACACACTTATTGACTTTACATCAGCAATAAGTGCTACTACAAAGTATTTAGCTATTATAAACTATAATGATATTAGTGAAATTACAGTTAAGAATAATGATGTTACAATTACAGCTGAAGTTGTAGCAATATTTGAGATTACTTATACACCAGTTTAAAAATTATAATTAAGGGAGGAGACATAATTTATTTTGTTTCCTCCCTAAAAATATTTGGAGGATAATAAAATGGCATTAAGTCAAACTACAAGTGAGATAATTAGTAGAGCTATTACAAACTTAAATAATATTAAAAATGCAATTACTAGTATGGGTGTAGATGCTACAAATATGAGTAGTGATGACTACGCTGATGCTATACAAGATATAAATAAATTAAACGGTACAAGTTTAAATATTACACCTAGTGTGAGTGTTCAAGAATTTACACCATTAAGTCCTTATAATGGTTACACAAGTGTAAATGTAGAAGCAGTAACAAATACTATAGATAATAATATAGTAGCAAATAATATTAAAAGTGGTGTTAGTATATTAGGAGTAAATGGTTCTGCTATATGTCCTACATATAGTACAGTAGCACCTTCAAGTACAAGTGGTTATAATGAGGGAGATTATTGGTATGTTTATACAGGGCATACAGTTGGTTCGTATACATATTATGAAATAACATCACAGTATGTATTTAGTTCAAATGCATGGGTACAAATAGTATAAATATAATATTGTAATAAAATATATTTATTAAGAGTTAGGTCTGACATAAATACCTAACTACTTATATTAATATAAGTATAAAAATAGGAGGTTTAACTTTATGTCAATTGAATTAGTTGTAGGACAGAATTGTTACTTTGATGTAGCTGAAGCAAACCAAATGATAAGTGATAACTTTATGAATTCTGAAGAGGAATACATACTTTGGAATAATTTATCAGATAATGATAAAAGTATTATCATTTATAGAAATACACAATTATTTGAAAATATTTATATGTTTTATTGTGGATGTAAAGTATACAATTCACAACCAATGGAATGGCCAAGAAATATAAACCAGGAAACAGTTAATTGTCCTGATATAGTAAAATTAGGTATACTCCTTAATGGTATTAAAACACTTATAAGAGATAACTCTGATGGAGAATCAGAATATAATAAGCTTATAAATATGGGTGTTGAAGAGTTTAAAGATGGTTCAGGTGCATTGGTTAAGTTTAGATCAGATGCAAAAGAAATATCAAACTTTGAAACAATTAAAGGATATGATGATGCTTACAAAGACATTATAGATAAATATTTTTATAAGTATATACTAGGTATTTAAGGAGGACACACAAATGTTTAAGAACAAAATATTAAGGGAGGTACATGATGAAATGTTGAGAGAGACAAGAAAGTTAGAAGAAAGACAAGATATTAAGTTTCAACAGTTCAGTGAGAGAAATAAAAGGGCATTTATGGATGCAGATCAATCAAGGGATTTAATAATAAAGCATTTTGATAATAGCTTAAATTTAATGGCAGATAGACTAAATGATAATATTAAAGACATAAAGGGAGATGTATCAGATATAAAGAATAAGTTAGACTCTCAAGATAGCGTATTAAATAATCATGAGACAAGACTTACAAAACTTGAAGAACATGATAAGACAGGACAGAAGAATGATGACAAGGTTCAAAACTATATTGAGAAAATAGTTTGGGCTGTTTTGGGTTTAGTATTAGGCTATGTTGCAATTAAAACTGGACTTGCTCCTTAATTTGATTATACATATAATAATCAACATTTTATAAACTTTATTTTATGTTGATGAATAATTGTCACTCAAAGATATTAAGTATCACTTACTTAATAAATTTCATATAGTGAAATAGTATAAGTAAGTGATACATGATACAAAAATATATAATTACATATATGTAAAAAGCTATATAAGCATCTAATAAAAATTTTGGGAGGATTTTGTGAGATGAAGATAAACATAGAATTTGGAAATAAACAAATAAATAAAAAACAATACAGTAAAGTGTGGATGACACGTCACCAAGTATTAGCTTGGTTTTGGATAAGTGTTTATTTAGGAATAGATATTTATTATAATCATGGAGAAAATGTAAATAACATAGTTGTATTACTTATTTCTTCCATAATAGCTACAGTTATTCCTTATTTTGCTAAGAGTTATTTTGAGACAAAAGCAGAGAAGCAAAATGAGATTAACAATATAAAAGTAGAAGAGACAAATGAGGAGGTAGGATAATGAGTAATGTAATTAGTTTCATCCTAAACAATTGGTACTTAATAGTTGGTGGTATTGCTATTATTGCTTTAGTAGTAGCAAGAATACTTGGTTTTATTAAGTTGCCTACAGACAAACAGTTAGAGAGAGTCAAAGAGTGGTTGAAGTATGCTGTTATGAAAGCAGAAAAAGAACTTGGTACTGGTACAGGTCAGGCTAAGTTAAGACTAGTATATGACTGGTTTATAACTAAGTTTCCAATATTTAGTAAAGTAATTACATTTAATTATTTTAGTAAACTAGTTAAATTTGCTTTAGAGTGGTTGAATAAACAGTTAAAGGAAAATGAAGCAATTCAGAATTATGTATATGGTGATGATGGAATAGAAAAACATACCATTGATGAAAATGATGAAGAGTTTTGTGATATAGAAGTATAAAGATACCAAATAAGGATACATTATTATGTACACTCTCTGTATTAATATATTAGTAGAGTTGACAATATAGTTATTAGGAGGTAAATAAATGATCCTACTTGGAAATATTTGAATAATGTTGAAATAAGTGTAACTGTATTCAAAATTATTGATATTAAGTTTCAAACTAAATCATAATAATATATAAGTACTAAATAGTATTTATATAGATATAAGTATCATTTTTGTATCCTCCCTAAAATAGTGACTGTCTTCGGGCAGTCACTATTACAATGATGAAATAATATTATAACCACAAAACTGGCATTTAATTTATAATATAAGTGTAGAAAGACAGAGATAGAAATTTAATTATGATTTGACATAGGAGAAAATAATGTTTGATGAATTCTTCAAAGATATAACATACGAGGAATTTCAAGGTATTGGAGATAGTAATGAACCATTACCTTTACTTCCTCCAGTATCAATAAAGGGATTAAGACTTAAAGGACAGATTAAAGTAGTACACACAGATGATGGTGACCAAACCACTTGTACAATCTGTTATAAGACTAAACAGTATATAAAACCAATGTCAAAATTAAATGGAAGAGTAGTAATGGAGTGCACACCTGTCAATGCTTTATGGGTGTCTGATGAAAAAGCAGGATATTTATCCTATGTGAAGTAACTAGGAGTTTAAGTGATGGCTGATATTTATATAAGTGTTGATAAAGATGACATATATAGTTTCTATTATAACATGACAAAAGCAGTCAACGATAGTGTAGATGAGGTCATTGGTGATTTAGTACAAAGTCTTCCTAGAACAAATGAAGCTCAAATAGCTATGGAATATGGCGTTAAAGGTGGAGCAGAGTTTGGAGTTATAGGACAATATAACAAGGGAACTGGAAATGTTGAATATGACTTTGCACTTGATGTAGCAGGAATAACTGCAGTAGTAAATGAAGCAGTAGCTGAGGCAGTATTAGCTAGAGCAATTTATTATTGTCCTAAAGACACAGGATATTTAGCAAGTACAGGTAAAATAGTACATAACAGTGATGGAACTTGTAGTGTTGTGTTTGATTGTCCTTATGCTTGGTTTGTTCATGAACAAACATGGAAGAGACACAAGTTTCCAGAACAAGCAAAGTTCTTGACAATAGCAATACAAGAAGTACAAGCAGAGATGAGGTTATAATAACATGGGAGATGAAATAGTAACAAGTTTATTTCAACATATAAGAAATAGGTTAGACCATACTTTTGAGTATGGTGATGTAGATCAAGTAATCACTGACAATGTTCCTAATCATAAGACTTGGGAACAAAGCTTGAGAGAAGATAAACCTGGTGATGTAGGAATATTTGAGACTTACACAACAGAGACATTATTAGGTGTTAGAGGATGTTATATGTATCAAGCAGAGATACAAATAGCAGTAGTAAGTAAACCAAATGACATTGATAATTGTAAAGTGTATTTAAAGAATACACTTAATAATTTAAGGAAGAATACACGGAGTTCAATGTATTGGTTTAAGGATGTAAGGCTAGTAAACCTTAAACCTATAGGAAAGAACAAAGATGGAAATCAAATGGTAGTTTTAAATATTTCAGTAAAATATATAGAAAATAATAATACATGGTAATAAGGTTTATAATTAAACTTTTATTATATAGTAACTAAAATAATACACTACAAATATATAGGAGGTAAAAGATATGGCAAGTGTATGGTCAGAACTTAACTTAGGTAAGATTCAGGTACCTGGTGATGACAGAGAGAAATACTTTATCAAAGAGATTTCATCAAGTGATACAGCAGCAAGTTCATTTACTCTTACAGCTGATGATCAGGTTAATATGATTCAGACAATTAGTGGTTGGGGAGTTACAAAAGATGCTATAGAGGTTCAGACAATTAGAAAGTCTGGAAAGATTCTTGGCTCTATTAGTAATAATGACCTTAGCTGTGTATGGAACTACGTAAAGACAGATGTAGAGTATCTTAAGGCCGCAGTTCAGACAGGTAAAAGATTCCTTATTGTAGATACCTACAATTATGGAACTGGTGATGAAATCGAGGATGCAGTAATTGGTGGCTTTGGTGAGTATAGTAATGACGAAAGTATTGGTGATGCTAAGACATTCAATATTTCATTTGCAGTTGAGGAGTTTGTTCCTGCAGCAAACATTACATTACCTTGAGTAATTGAATAAGTTATGACTTAGGGAGAAAATTGTTTATATTCTGTTTTCTCCCTATATAACTAAATAGGGATTCATTTATTATTTGGAGGATAACAAAATGAGTGAAATTATGTCAAGAAGTGTATTAATGCCTAACATGGTATTTACACCTCACAATTTTAATGAAATAGCAAAAGAGTTCAAGGCTAGATACAAAGAAGAAAATGGAGAGAACTTTAAAGGAAATGTTTATTTAGCAATGACAATTGGAGTAATACAGGATAAAAAGATACCTGACATTGATGATTGTCTGTTGTTAATAAGAGGTGGAAATAATCTGTGTGATATAAACACAGCAGAAGATAGATATACTGCTTTTGTTAAAGCATATCCAGAGAAAGGTACAATTGGTTGCTTCTGTGATATGTGTAGAATACTTAATCAAGATATACCTTTTGCTAAGCAGGTTGGTGATATGCTTGAGGGTTTAGAAGATTCAATCAATGAATATCTTGATGCTAAGCAGAAGATAAGTGACATGAAGAAACAGTTACAAGGAGCATTAAGTAGTCTTAATATCAATGATATTAAAGATGGGAAAGCAAACATAAGTGACATTCTTAATAATATTACTCCTAACAAGGAAGAAGAAGTAACAGACAAAGAAGTAACAGACAAAGAAGTAACAGACAAAGAAGTAACAGAATAAGAAGTAACAGAATAAGAACAGGTGGCTTGGTATTAAGTCATTAAAAGGGTACTAAGTTTATATTTAGTACCCTTTTATTATAGGAGTATATACTGATGAAGATAATCAAGGGGTTAACAATTAAACAGTTAATTGAATATGAAGCAGAGAAAGATATAAATGCACTTGATGAATTAGAAAATTACAGTATGGAAGTACTGATTGACATAGTTATGATAAGTAATAAATTAAATTATAACAATGCTTGTGATTATGTAGCCAGCTATATAAAACAAAGCAGTTTAAGTGATGCTATAATAGATTTATTCTCAGACATTTTTGGAGAAATAAAATCTGATGGAAAGAATAATGTAGAAATTAAAACTCGTTCATTTACACAATTATTTATGGATTTCTACAATCAAATACAAACAGTTGATGATAATTTAACATTTAAAGACTTCTGTGACATGAATACTTTGTTTATGTATAGATATTGTGATGGCATTAAAATAAGAGCTATTAACAATAAGAATAAGGATTTACAAAGTAATTATGAACTTGTAGGCATGTTCGGAAGTATGCTAGCAGGAAAATTAAAAGAATGTCCTCAAGTTGGAGATAAACCAATAGTAGAGGATGAATTACATAAAAGAAGAAGAAAAAAACTTGAAGAATTAGAAAGACTTAAAAAACAAGGTATTATCAATAAGGAGGTTTAGGAATGGCACAGAATTTGAATAGCAATATTAATATCAATGTTAATTCCAATACTGATGGTATACAAAATATTAATGGACAAATTAATAAATTAAATAATGAACAGGTCAATATACCTGTTAATTTTAATTTAGATACACAGTCAATGTTAAATGAAATAAATAATAACCTTGATAAAATTGAGACACCAGATTTAGATATAAATGTATTTGATGATAATACAGAAGATTTAATTAATATAATAGATTTAACAGATGAAGAAATAGATAACATAAATGCTTGGATAGAGCAGACAAAAATGCTTGATAATATATTTGATGGAATTACAGAAGATTATGAAGATTTATCAAATATAGATTTAGATAACATAAATATTGATGATGGTGTAGAAGTAAATACAGAAGGGTTAACAAATGCTTTTTGTGATTTAAGTGATAGTGCAGAAGAGTTAAGTACTTCAACAGGAATGAGTAATAAACAATTAACAGCTGTTGGTAAGTCATTTAATATGTTGAATATAAAAATACCTGGTACAAATAAATCATTAGGAGAGTTTGTAGAGCTATTCAAATCAGGTGGTTTAGAAGCAGTAGCACTTGTTGGAAGTATAACTGCAGTAATAGCAGTTATAACTGCATATACAAAATTATTAAATAATGCAATATCAGTTACAAAGAATTTTGTATCAACACTTGCAAGTTCAAGTTGGAAAGCTATAACAAATGGATTTAATAACTTAATAAATGGACTTAGATCAGGAATAGATACAATAGGTCAGATGTTCAGCCAGATAACAAACTATATTATAAATAGTGCTGATCTTAGTAATATAGCAGGTGTAGCCACAAGTCTTGGTGATGATATGGTAAATGCACTCAAGGGTGATGTGCAAGAGAGCAGTTTATTATATCAGATAATGACAGAGAATCAAAGAAAAGCACTCCTTGGATTGGAGAATGAGACACAAAGATATAATTATTTAGTAAGTCAGAGCGGTTCATTACAAGCTCAATATGCTGCTTACTTAAATACTACTAATGGTAGACTACTAAGTATGAAGTCAGCATTTAGTGGAGTGTCACAGACAATAACTGCTTTTGCTAGAAATGTGTTAGCAGTATTAGCACCTGTATTAACTACTATAGCAAACTTTGTAAATGGTATTTTACAAGTACTTGGTAGACTACTACACTTTGATATGTCTGGTGCAAGCAAGATTGGTTCTATAGGTGGCAGTTTAAGTGATGGATTCAATCAGGCTAAGAAAGCTGCAGAAGATTATCAGAAGTCAGCAAGTAAGAGTACAAAGAAAGCAGCTAAAGATACAAAGAAAGCTTCTAAGGATATAAGTAAAGCAATTGAAGAAGCTAAGAGACAGACACTTTCTTTTGATGATGTAATTCAAATAAGTGATACAAATAAAAATGTATCAGACATTGATGTATTAGATGACCTTGATGATCTTGACCTTGATAACATAGCAGGTGGAATAGGTGATGTAGCTGATGCACTTGCAGACTTAGGTGGAAGTTTAGATTTACCTGGTATGGAACTTCCTCAATGGTTACAAGACCTACTTGACTTACTTAATAACAAAGAATTTTTCAAGTTCGGAGCAGGACTTGCAGATGCACTTGCAGACATACTTAGAAAAGTACCATGGGACGAGATAAGAGAAAAAGCAGAGTCATTAGGAAAAGGACTTGCAGAGTTCTTTAATGGATTGTTCAGTAGTAAATCTAACTGGGAGACATTCGGATATTCACTAGCACAGGTATTTAACACAATAGCAAGTGCATTACAAGGATTTCTTGATGAATTTAATTTTAAACAGGCAGGAACTTCAATAGGTGCATTCTTTGCTAAAATGTTCGACAGTGTAGATACAGAGACAATTGGGCATAACATTTATAAAACAATATCAGGAGCCTTTGAATTTGCTGTTAATTTCTTAGCAGAAAATCCTGTATTTAAAGGATTAAACATGATAGCTAAGATAATATCACAGGCATTTAGTGAGTGGACAGAAGAAGATACACAGAATGTAGCAAAATCACTTGTAATGTTTATTCGGCAGGCAATTAGAGGAATAACAAACATAATTAACTCAATAGACTTTTCAGTAATAAGTGATATAATAATTGCATTCTTTGATAATATGCAGGCTTACCTTGATAATAATGGCAAGAATGATATAAAGAGATTACTTAATAGTATTGTTAATGGAATAACTGAATTACTTGGAGATGGTGATTTAGCAGAGAAAATAATTGGGGTAGCAAATACACTATTAGATACAATTATAGAATGGCTTAATAATGGTGGTGATGAAAAACTTTCAAAGATAGGTGATGCTATTGTTTCATTACTTGATAAGCTTAGAGAATCTGGTATAGTACAAAAAATTGGAGATATTGTCAGAAGAATATTAGGAGATATACAGTTAACATCAATACTTCAAGAAGTATTAGGCTTGCAATTTGACATATGGCTTGAGAGTATAAAAACAATAATTGACAGATGGTTCGGTACTCTATTTGGAGGAACTAAAGAACATTTACAACAGTTGTGGACACTATTAGAGGCATTATGGACAGCAGGAGCAGTATTACTTGCTTACTGGCTTATTGGTGTAGAAAATGACATAAAGACATGGTGGACAGGATTTACAGGAAAGGCTAAATCAGTATTTGATACATTTAAAACAAGTATTTTACAGTCTATAGAAAATATTGTTAAAGGTATAAGTTCTAAAGTAAAGAATGGACTTGAATCTGTATATAATGTAATTAAGAGTATATGGGACAAGATAAAAGGTATATTTGACAATATTACTAGTGGTATACAAAAAGTAAAAGAAGAGTGGAACAATAGTAAAGTTGGTCAGATGGTGAGTGGTATAAATATATGGCCTCATGCTACAGGTGGAATAACAAATGGACCATCTATTGGTTTAGTAGGTGAGGCAGGTAGAGAAGCTATATTACCACTTGAGAATAACACAGGTTGGATGGATATACTTGCAAATAAGATATCTGGTCTCAATGGTGGAGGTGGAAATACACAGAATATAACAATTGACTTCAGTAGTCTTAATAAACCTTTCTACTCAAGAGCAGAGCTTATAGAAATGGGTCAAGTTATAAATGACAGTTTAAATGCTTATAATTTTGGAACGACATAACAATAATTTAAAATATGTAGACCTAGAATTATAAACTAGGTCTACATATTATAAATTACAGTAATAGTAATTTTAAAGCAATATATAGTAATTTTAACATTTTATTAAAAATATTTTATATTGTAATGAGTTGTCAAAAATGATTATATTAATTTATATACTATATAAAAATTAATATATACTTATAAGATATTTTTAAAGTTACATATATGGAACAAATGTTTGTTTTCAGTATTAGATGTATGAGAGATTTAATTATATATTTATAATAATTAAATTGTACAAAATTAAACGGGGGCGGTGTAGAGGCATTATTATATACATGTAACATAATATATAATAAGTAGTTTTATAAGGAGGTAAATATGAGTTATTTTCATGACTTACTTACTACAAATAATAGTAACTATCAAATAAATGGAGTTACAATACCAGAACCAACAGAGCCACCAACAATTACATTTAATAATATAAGTGATGGTGGAAGATTAGCAGACAATATTGATTATGAAGGTGGATTAAAGGGTGTAAAATGCAATATTAAGTTAGTTTATAAACTTATAAACAAAGAGCACTTTGACTTAATATTTAATCTTACACAGGGTAGATATTTACAAGGAGGTTCATTTTTTGGTACAATTAAAGTACCTACATATACTCCTCAAGGTGTACAAACATTTACAGGATATTTTATGTCAAGCTTTTCAAATAATTGTAAATTATCCACAGAAATGTATGAAGATATACTTGGAAGTAGTTATGGATACGGTGGAGCTAATTATGATGAACTTCATGAGAATGTTGAATTTAGTTTTGTTCAGAAGTAATATTACCATCATATAAGCCTAAATTATATTAATTAATGAGGCTCAGGATAATAGAAGTAATGTTTTAACTGACTAGCAATATGACAGAAATAATTTGGAGGATATAAATGGAATCCATTATAAAAAGAGTAAGAAACAAGTTAATATTTACTTTTAGTGATGGGTCAACTTATACACTACAAAATAATCTTGACTCAACACAAAGTGTAGATAATTATATAACAAGTGTTAAGGTAAAAGAATCTATTTGTAATACTGGGAGTAACATAATAGGTTCTTTAGGTTCTAGTCAATTAACATTAAATATAAAGTCTAAAGATAAGTTACTTTGTAGTAATAATAGTTCATCAGCTTATTATGGTATGATGAATGAAACATGTAAGATACACCTCTATGTATATTGTACAGAGTTAGAGAGTACCGATGACAATTATGAGATTGATATGGGAGTTTATTATGTTGACAGTTGGGAGGAAGGAGCCTCTTATGATTCATCTCAAGATGTAACAATAACATGTAGTAATATAATGAACAGAATTAAAAACATAGTAGTAAATAAGATACTAATAGATAATGACTCTAGTTTCAGTGATTTCTTAGTTTATGTAATAACACATATCAACAGTGATAATAATTACAATATATCTTATGATAGAAGTACTTTTGATGTTATTGAAGGAAGTATAGTAGATTGGAAGATACATTATAAGAATATGTCATCTTTTAAATTTGTAGATATTGGTAATGATATAATAAATAATACATTAGCTTTTATATTTGCTGATAGGTCTGGAGTAATAAAGTGTGATAGTTTAATTGATGATAATTTCAACTTGTCAATAGGTAATCTTACTGGTAGTACTAACTTGTTTAGTTATAATAGTATACAAGGAAACCTTAGTAATTATTCAGGTTTTAAAATAAAATATGTTGATGGAGTAAATATAATACCTAAAAATTTAGGTACTTATGACAACTATCAACCTATAAATGGTACAAATAAAATATCAATATCATCAAGTGATAAAATTGTAGCAATAGATATGATTGATGTCAGTTTAGGAAGTAACTACAATAATGCAGATTCTACAAATATTGATATAAATTATAACATAAAAGATATTGTTTATCACGAGAGTGGAGTAGACATCTATTTTACTACAAATCAGTTATATCCCCTAAAATTAACAGTTTATGGTAGAGTAAAGGAACTTAATTATAATGAAATAACAAGATATACAAGGACAGAAAAAAATGAAGTACTTGAAATTACAAATAAGATACTAAATACAAGTGGTATAACAGAGTATGCAGATAAATTAAAAGAGTTTATTTTACTCCAGAATAATATGATACAAGCAGAGGGTTATATAAATCCTTATTTTAAACCAGGAGATATTGTTTATGTACAAGGAGTAAGTTTAAATATAGATGGATACTATAAAATAATATCAACTGAAATGACATTAAATACAAACTTTAGAAATAAATTAACATTATTAAGAACTTATGAAAATAATTTAAGTGCAGATGAAATCATGTATCATAATATGGAAGTATTAGAAAGTAGTTTAAATGGAATAGAAGTAGATACTTCAGCAGTTGTAACACTTACAAGTAGTTATGAAAATAAAGTGTTAGATATATATGAAAGTAACTTTGAGGACTTGGAAGAAGTATTAGATGGTGTTTAACATCAAAAATAAGGAAGAGAACATATTGTTTTCTTCCTTTTCTTCCTTTTTTTCCTTTTCTTCCTTTATATCCATATTAAATAGTAGATATAAATAGTTGGAGGTAACAAAATATGGCACTATATACAAGTGATATAACAGATACAAGTAAAATAGTATTTATGTCAGAAGAAGTAAATGTACTTGAACATACAATATATGGTGATGGTACTATAAATAATAATGAATTAGTACTTAATGGTGGAGAGACTGCTAGGTTTAATATTACAGATGACTATAATAGTAAAGAAATAAATTACATTAAGCTAAAAGTAAATATAGTATGTAATAATGTAAAAACAGATTATGAATACTTAAATATTATTAAGATAACAGGTAAAGGACATAAGTCATCAGCTAATAAGACATTTAATAAGAACTTTACTTTTAAATTTGAAAATGAAAACTATTATGAAAATGAACTAGTGTTTAAAATTGATGATATGTATATTGATGATATGTATATATACATATCTAATAATAGTAATACACAGATAAGAGTAACAGAGTTTAAGACTTATAGAAACGAAATAGAAATAAATAGTTCAAACATAAGTAATTATCAACAGGACACAGGTACTTATATAGAACCTAGAACAGATACACCTAATAATTTATATCCTGGTAGAATATGGTTTAGAACAGATTATATTGTTTAAATAAAGAGGGAAGATAATAATGGCAGGACATGTAAGAAATTATCAAAGTGTAACATTTAAAATAGGAGATGACCTATATATTAGATTAGAGAGTACAGAGCAGATATCTATTTGGGGTTGGGTATATCATAGAATAGGAAATGGACTTGGAGCTATTTGGGGTTCAAGTGATATGTATGAGAGTACAGATTATTTTGAATGTTTAGAGGATAGTCAGTGTACATGGGAACAGGTACGTCAACAGCAGCATGCACCTTATGATTATTTTAAATATAGATGGAGTTTTAGTATGCCTTCATCAGTTAGAAATATATGTGATAATTTCTTAAGTATGATACCATTAGAAAGAGTTAATCTAAATAATGGACTTAAAACAATAGGAAATTTTGCATTTGATTTAGGCTCAGATGTAAGTTGGAATTATAATGAGGTAGCATTAAGTATATTAGGAGACTTAAATAGTATAGATATACCTGATAGTGTAGAACATATTGGACTTGGAGCATTTAGATTAAGAAATGGACTTGTAAATATAAAGTTACCTAGTAATTATAATTTAGAAATTTATTTAGATGAATCAACAAAGAATTTAAGTAGTGCACAGATATTTTTAGCTAGACAAAAGAGCTTACTAAATACTTATATTATGAATTGGAATTATAAGGGTTATTTAATAACAAATATAAGTGGTGGAAGGAATCCTCATGGTTTTGATTGGATTGGAACACAAAAGCGTTATATTGGTAATTTAGTACCTTTAAGTTACTGGGAGTATGAATATGAAGTTTATCATCCTGAAAATATACCTTGGCATAGTGAACTTGATTGGGGTGCACCTTGGGACTTTAGTAGACTTAGAGAGCAGATGGAATATGATGAATATTTAGAATATAAAGCATTAGTAGAAGCTACTAAAGAAGTAAAAATAATAAAGATACCTTATTGGCATTTGACAAATTATAATATAAATACATATTATGGTAGAAGAATGTCATTTAATGTAAGTATATATGATGGTATAAGAGAGGATGACTATAAAAGAATATATTGTACTGATATAAATGGAATACAGTGGCAAGTATTAAATTGTCCACATAATGTTAAATGTCAGATTTGTGGTATAAGTGACAATGATGATAGTAAAATATACTTTAATTGGATAGAATCAAGTAATAATTATAATACTTATAATTATTATGTAGATAGCAGAGTATTTGATAGTTTAAATATAGGAGATAAATGGCTTGATGGTATAATAGTAAATAAAGCAGCTAATACAGATAATAATTTAGTATATAACAATAGAATTGCTGTAGTAAAAACAAGAGGATATAAAATATACAATATTACTGATGAAGAATATGAGTTTGGACGATATAAGATATACAAGGATGGAAAAGATTATTACACTGTAACTAGAAATATAAACAATAATATAAAAATAGGTATTTATAAGGAGTATTCATTAATAAATAGAATAGAATATAATAACATAGTAAATAATAATTGGACTTTTTATAAAAATAAATATATACATAATAAATATAGAAGGTCTTATAATTATTATTTAATAGATACAAATGATAATGAATATCAAGTACCTTATGATATTTATAATTTATTAAGTAATGCAAGATCAAGTAGAATGTATAGTAATAGTCATGGTTGGATAATAGACTCAATTTATGATGGAAGTAACTATATATCAACATATGAGGATGGAACTACAATTTATGGCTCAACATATTATAATGCATTTGTACAATATAGAAATTGCAGATACTATAAAAATATTTTAATGACAAATGTAAGAAGAGAATCATTAAATGTATATAAAGCATACTGTGTAGATGGAAGTGAATATGTAGTAACAAGTAGTGTTTATACTAATTTTAATGCAGCTAAGAATAATTTATATAATATAGAACATGGATGGTTAAATGAAGCTAGTTTAATATCATCTGATGTATATAAATATACATATCAAGATGGATATAATTATGAATCATCAAGTAGTACATTATATAATAGATATAATCAATATAATCAGTATAGATATTACAATGATGATGAAATACAGAACATAATATATGAATATGGATATAGCTATGAGTTAGAATTAGGTGAACCTGGTTGTATGATAAGGGCTTTAAGCTTGGATGAAAATCCAATAGATAATAATGGTGAATTACATCCTTAAGCAGATATTTAAAAGGAGGATACAATATGAGTAATAGTAGTTTAGTTGAATATGTTTGTTTATCTCCAAACAAAACATCACCAAGAAATCATAAGATTGATACAATTACAATACATTGTACTGCAGGTCAACTAAGTATAGAATCTTTAGGAAATATATTTAAGACACCTGATAGAAAAGCAAGTAGTAATTATGGTGTAGACAAGGATGGAAGAATAGGATTGTTTGTAGATGAGGCTGATAGATCTTGGTGTTCTAGTAATAAAGACAATGATATGAGAGCTATTACTATTGAAGTTAGTAGTGATAATTTTCATCCATACAAAGTAACTGATAATGTATATAATAGACTTATAGAACTTGTTTGTGATATTTGTTATAGAAATAATATCACAAAATTAGTTTGGAGTAATAACAAGAATGATAGAATAAATCACCTAAATGGTTGCAATATGACAGTACATAGAGACTATGCTAACAAAGCATGTCCTGGAGATTACTTATATAATCTAATAGGAGATATAGCAGAGAAGGTTAATAAAATGTTAGATACTACTGATAATATTGTAACTACAAAAATAAGAAAAAATATGACTAATTCAGAGATTTATTCATGGTTCTTGAATAAGGGATTGACATCTGAAGGTGTTTGTGGTTTATTAGGTAATTTGTATGCAGAGTCTGGAATAAGAAGTAATAACCTTCAGAATAGTTATGAAAACAAATTAGGATATAATGATGAAACATATACTGATGCTGTTAACAATGGTAATTATACAAAAGAAATGTTTGTTCATGATAAAGCAGGATATGGTTTAGCACAGTGGACTTTCCATACAAGGAAGGAAAACTTATATAACTTCGCAGTTGAGAAGAATCATTATATTGATAGTACAGAGATGCAAGTTGAATTCCTTTATAAAGAATTAGAGACAAGTTATAAAAGTGTATTACAAGTATTAAAAACAAGTAATGACTTAAAGGTTTGCAGTGATATTGTATTAATACAGTTTGAGAAACCAAAAGACCAAAGTGATAACGTTAAAGATAAAAGATATAATTATAGTAAACAAATTTATGATAAGTTTAATAAGAGTTCAGACACTTATAATTGTCCTTTTAGAATTAGAGTTGAGATAAATAACCTAAATATTAGAAAAGGACCTGGAACTAATTATGATAAAGTAGAAAAGATACCAGTTGGTGTATTCACAATTACTGAAGTACAGAATAATAACTGGGGAAAATTAAAGAGTAATGCAGGTTGGATTTGTTTAGATTATGTTAAGATACTTTAATATAGACCACAAGATTATATATAATTATAATTTATTTCTATATTAGAGGAGGTAATAACATGAAAGTTGTAAGTGAAAGAACTCGTGGACTTGGTATAGGATTTGAACGTATTAGACGTATTACTGGGTACATAGTTGGAGACATGAAGTATTGGAACAATGCAAAGAAATCTGAATGTCAGGATAGAGTAAAACATGCTCAATAATAAAATAATTAGCTGATATAATTGAGGCACCTACAGATGTGGGTGCCTCTTTGATTGGAGGTTTATATGATGTCAAGTGAGATATACTATAAATTTGATAAGTTAATTAGAAAATTCTGTCAAGAGAAACATGTATATATAAGTATATCTGATGATAAAGATTATTATTACTTCAATATGTATGACTGTGATACACATACTAAATATAAGAAAAGCTGTAAAGTATTTGATAGCTCAAGTAATAGAGAGAAATTGCTCAATAAAATATTAGATACTATGTATAAAAAATTATAATTATATTTGAAATTATTTCAAAAAAGTTATAAAAAATTTTTTGAAAAAAGTATTGATTTTCTGAAAAAAATATTATATGATAAGAATGTGAAAAGAAATAAGTTAATTGAAAAGATTTAGTAATTTTAAAAGTGAAATTCTCCTTTCATAATAATGGGCTACAGTTTCTGCATTGGCTGTAGCCCACCTCCACTAAATAATTAGTGAGAGATACAAATGCAGAGTGGAGAGGTACAGATATGAATAATTATGAGAGAATGTTAAGAGAAACACAACTTAATAAGGTTATTACTTGGTTAGTGGTAATTGCAGGTTTGATGTTTGTAGTATTTATGCTTCATGGTGAAGTTACTCACTATATGAATAATAAATACAATGAAATTTCTAATGAAATTTCAAGTGAAATTACAAATGACTTTGTTGGTGAGTTAATGAGTTATGAGCAGGTAAGATAATATGATGCTACATACACCACTTATTGTTCAGTTAATAATAAAATTACATAAATACTTATAAAAAAATAAACCTCTCATTGTTGTATATCATGATGGGAGGTTTATATAGATTAATAGTACACAGGCTCAAGAATTTTATATATTACTTAAAGAATAGGAGAACATAAAATGATAATAATAAATATAATAATAAATATAATAGTACTAATATATTGGTTTTACTTAAATCCATTAAATACTAAATTTATGCTTAAATTAGGTTTAATAAGTGTTATATTATCATCAGCAGGTTTAATATTAGAGTTATATAGACTTTGATTGAAGGATAACAATATAACAGTAGGAGAATAATTAACATGGATAATTTAATATCAGATACAATGTTAGAAATTAGTCAACGTGTTTTAGAGGATGAAGAGAACTTTATATTTGAAGCAATTAAACCTTATTGTGAAGAAATTGTACAAAGAAAAATAAGTAAGCAAGAATTAAAAGATGCTTTGTTATTATGGGAACAAGCTAAGAAGTCTACTATGAGGTATAAGTTATGAAAAGAGTAGTAAATAATAATATAGAACTATATTTCTTATTATTTAGAGAGTTCAACATAGATATACAAGTAATAGACTTCTCAGAACAAAAATGGGAAGCAATACACTTATATTGTATGGAACAAGGATTTTATAGTTTATATTGTTTTGCAGTAATGTGTGAACGTGCAGGACTTATAAAGATACTTAGTAATTCAAATAGTTTATTAGATGAAATTAGGGAGGAAGCATGAATAATTGTAATGACAAAGTAATTTTAGACTTGAGTAATGGTACAAGATACTGTAAATTTAGAAAGTTTGTAGTATATTTTAATAATTATGAACAATTTGTAATAATATATATTTTATATAGATTATTACACAATTTATATGAAATAAAAAATGACTTATTAAAGATAGATGATTTCATCTATATTAAAGTAAGTAGAAACAATGAACCTGAAGGTTCACCTATGAGTGATATTCAACTTCTTGGTTTATTACATCAATTATCACTCTGTGATAAATATGATAAGTACAAGTTAAAAATTGATAAAAACATGATATATAATATAATATGGAGGAAATAATATGGATATATTAATTTTTAGTTTTATATAGGCTATATTATTAACAGGTGATATACACATAAGAGGCAGAGAAAAGCTTATAGTATTTGGACTAATATTTATTAGCTGTTATATAGAATTATTAGTAATAATATATATATAATATATTTCATACAAAACTTTATAGGAGGTATAATATGATTGATATTGATGAACTTGTGAGTATTATTAATAGACTTTGTGATAAGAAAGATGTAAAGCATGAATTATTATTTGACAGAATGTGTGGAAAGTTAATATTACATTTATATGAGAATAATTATCATATAAAACAAATTTTAAATTTAGGAATAAGAGATTGTAGTCTAGAATATGAATTAGAAGAACTTATAAATTATATGATTAATAAAATTAGAAAAGAGGAACATAATAATGGCTTACCAATACAAAGATATAACACAGTATAAAAGAAAAGGACGTAATAGAAAACAACTTGAATACTTTAAAGAAGATATTATAGACAGATATAAATTAGGCACAAGCATAATGGATATTGCTTTAATATATGATGTTAGTTTTAATACTATTAAAAACAATTTGGTCAAGTGGGGTGTTTATATAGTAAACAGACACTGTAAAAGACCAGACCTTGGTAGAAAGAGAGGAGCTAAGCTAAAGCATAAAGAATAAATTATAAAGCTCATATAAATTAAATATATCATTATATAAATAGAGGTCAGGCATTTAAACTGACCTCTATTTTAGTATAAGTATATTTAATATTTAATTGAATAATAATTATTTGCAAAAATATTAAAAATATTTGCAAAAAGTATTGACAAGATTATTATTTGATGATATATTAAATATAGATAAAAATAGTAGAGAGCCCTAAGGGCAGAGAGGTGGTAATTATGAAGAGATATGGGTTGACAGATGGACATGGTAATATTGATAATAGCACAAATATGTTATTAGAAGTACAGAATAACATAACAGAGTCAGGAGCTATAAATACTTTTGTAAGTAGAATAAAGACTATTATACTTAATGGAGATAGAGTAGGACTTATATGTAAAGAACAGCCTGATTATATATTAAACATGGAGACTTGTGAGTGTATAACATTATCAGGTAGAGCTAAGCTGAATGGTGAAGTAAATATAGGCATATATGAGTTTAATTCAGAGAGATATTCTGATAGAACAGTTATACATTATAGAGCCGCTGATGGTAAAATGGTACAATCAAGTTTATCTATATATAGACTTATAGGTATTGTAGATGATATCATAAAGAATGGTGGAGAAACAAGAGAGACTTATATAGGACTTGAAGTAAATCATAAAGTTCCTAGAATATTTAAAGAGATAAACAATATAAATAACTTAGAGCTTTGTAATCAAGTTCAGAATCTTAGACACTTCGCTGCATGGTCTAAGATAGAATCAATAAGACCTAGTAAAGAATTTTTTAACTTAGAACTTAGTGCATTAGATAAAGTAGTTGACTTTATATTAAAGAAAGATACTTATGTATCAATGTATAATTTTAATGAAGGATATATTGCATTAGAAAATGAGTCAACTAAGGAATATGCAATATTTACAAATGTAAATGGTGTATATAAACATCAAGAGACTACTGGACTAGAAATAGATGGTGAATATACAAAAATATAATTAGGTACATTATTTAATATTTGAATTAGTTTAAAAATATTTAGATAACTAAATAAAAGCATAAAACACCTCAGTAATAAGCTGAGGTGTTGTATTTATATACAGAGGTGAACATCAGTTCTGGGTCTGAGTAAAATAAAACAATATTCTAATTTTAAATTGACATAAAATAATACATATTATATAATTATAATATAGGAATGAAAACAAAATACGGAGTTTAATAATAGAAATAAGGAGCCTTTAGATATGTCCGATTATAAAAATTATGCACGTTATAAGAAGTCACGTGCTAAAGATGAAAAATATAAACTTCCTTCTCGTGTTCCATCTGATAGAGTAGATACTGGAAGTAAAGTAGATAAAGCCAAGAAAGCAGGAGTTTATTATTTAATTATTAGTACAATTAGGTGGTGTAAAAAGAACCTTGAGAATTGTACATTTGATGATTGTTATAGTGAACTACATAAAAGATTTCCAACAGTGTTTGATAAACCAACTGAGAGAATGAATACAAGACTTATTATTGAATCAGACCCTGCCTGGACATTTGCATTTTATGATAATCCAGAGGGAGCACTAGAAGAAGTATTAAATACTAGAATATTACAAATAGCTAGTAAGATGAATACATCTGATGAAATGCTTGTAGGTTTAAATGAGCAATTTAAGAAATATAAAGCAATACACGAAAAATATGAATTAAACAAGTTACAGTTAGAGATACAAAAGATAAATGCTGAGAATGAAGCAAAACGTCTTGACAAAATGATTGAAGAGGCTGCTGATGAGGCTGTTGATGCAAGTAATACATATATTGATACAATAATTATAAATGATGGAGATGACTCAAGTGAAACTTGATGCTACTAATTATTTTTTAAAACCTTTTAGAAAAATTGTAAAAAAGTGTTTAAATAATGAGTTTTACAGATTAGTTTTTAAAGGTGGGCGTTCATCAGGTAAAAGTACTGTAGCCGCTGCCTTAGTTGTGCTAAGAACTGTTAAAACTAGGCACTCTGCTATGTGTATAGTTAAGTACACAAATAAATCAAAACAAGCATTAGGAACACCTATAAAAAATGCTATTTTAGATTTAAAGTTAGATAAACAATTTAAGTGGAATAAAAACTTAACAGAATTTGTATTACTAGATAAAAAAGGAAAAGAAACAGATATAGTTATATTTTGTAGTGGTGCTGATAGACCTGAGACATTAAGATCATTTAAAGAAAGCTCTGGTGGTTTTTCTACACTGTGGGTAGAAGAAACACAGAACTTTGATTCAGAACTTGATATACAAGATATAGAATCAACGTTCTCTAGAAGTTTGGACTATTGTACAGTTATTTATTCATATAATCCTTTACAAGGAAAAAAGAGTTTTTTAAATAAGTTATATGATTTTACACAAGAAAATGATAGACTTATAGAAAAAGTAAAAGAATATGATGATTATGAGTTTGAATATAGACTTGAAGAAACAAACCTTGGTGATGAAGATAACCCAGATTTAAAATTACAATGTATATGTCATTGTACATATAAGATTCTAAAGAGGTTTGGTTTATGGAAGAAAATAGCTCCAACTGATAGAAAAAGAATACTTCAAGGAGAAAAAGATAATAGTAATTTTTATAGATGGTGGTACCTTGGAGACACAAATGGAACAGGTGAGGCTAATGTATTTAATAATTTAGATACATATAAATTTGATAAATCATTATTAAATAATAATGATATATACAATGGTCTTGATTGGTCATATGGTGGAAAAGACCCACATCATTTTGGTCGTTGGTATTATGATTCAAAGAATAATGACCTATATTGTGTTGGTGAAATAAGATTACCTCCATCTGCAGGTTTAGTAGATTTGTACAATGCAATAAGAATTGGTGGTTGTTCAGAAGAAATAATATACTGTGATAGTGGAAATCCTTTACTAATAAAAGAATTAAAGAACATGGGACTATATTCAAGAGCTGCTGATAAATTTGGTAAAACAAATGGAAAATATGCAGGTATATTTTGGTTAAGATCACTACACAGAATATATATTGATCCTGATTTTACTCCATTCACATTTCAAGAATTTGCAGGTTATGAATATGCAAAAGATAAAAAGACAGGTGAAATATTATCTGAAATACCTGATGGTGATGACCATAGTGTTGATACTTGTAGATATGCTATATGTAAAGTAATAAAAAGTGATTCATTAGTATAAGAGGAGGAAACAATTAACATGGTAGATATCAAGAAAATAGTAGAAATAATAAACGGACTTGGTATTAGAACATTCACATTTGACTATGGAGTATATAACAATTACATAGTTAATTGTTATAACTGGTACAAAGGAAGAGTACCTACATTTCATATACAGAAAGGTATAAACAATGGTTTTAAATCTTGTAGTTATGAGAAAGCAAAGTTGTTCATGGGAAAACGTGTATGTGAGGACCTTGCAGGTTTAATATGCAGTGAAAATATAAATATAGTAATTGATGATAAGAATGTAAATGAATTACTATTAGGTCATGATGAAATGTCTGGAATACTTGGTAATAATGACTTCTGGATACAGTTGAATAAGTGTTATGAATTAACTTGTGGTTTGGGTACTGGAGCTATGGAAGTAATACTAGAGAACTTACTTAGAATGGATGGAAATCTACTTTCAGATAAGAATACAAAAATAAAGATAGCTCGCTATGATGCTTTGAATATAGTTCCATTAACATGGGATAACTGTGGTAATATAAAAGAAGTTGCATTTATAGACGAGTATCAAATTAAGAATGATTACTTCCTTGAATTGAGATTACATGTCATTGGAGAAGATGGAAATTATGTAATATACAATAAGAAGTATAAAGTTAATTACATGGAGGCACAAGGAACACAAGATATTAATAACAAGTTTATGTTGATAAATGACTCTAGTATATTAGAGAAATTTGAGACAAAGTCAGATATTCCTTGGTTCATTTGTTTTAAAACTGCTCAGGTTAATAGTTATGATATTAAGAGTCCAATGGGAGCAAGTGTATATGGAGATAGTATTGATGTATTAGAATCTGTTGATGATGCCTTTAATGCTTTAAGAGGTGACTTAAGATTCGGAGCTAAAAAAGTTAATATGCACAAATCATTACTTAGTAAGGATAAAGATGGAAATGTAATATTACCTGATGATGGTGACTTTACAAATCAAGTTTATTTCTTTGGTAATGCAAAAGATGACCCTGCAGATGTAAAGAATATGATTGTATATAATGATGCTCCAATACGTTCAAAGGAATTAAGTGAAGCAATTAATTTATCATTAGACATACTTTCATTCAAGGTTGGATTAGGACATGGTTATTATAAATTTACATCTGATGGAGTACAAAAGACAGCAAAAGAAGTAATATCACAGAATAGTGATTTGTATAGAAATGTTTGTAAACAACAGCTTGCTATTGAAAAGCCAATTCTTAGTTTAATGAGAACAATTATATATGCAAATAACTTTGTGTTTAAAACTAATTATAATGTTAATTGTCCAATAGCAATTAACTTTGATGCTAGTATAATTGAAGATATTACTCAGGATAGAGAAAGAGCACTTAAGGAAGTAGAGTTAGGAATACTTTCAATTAAAGAATATCGTGCTAAGTATTATAGTGAACTTGAGAATATTGAAGAAACCAATAAAAATAAGGAATAAATCCTTACAACTAGCCTATATGTTATATATATAATGTAGATGTGAAAAATCTGTGATGATGATGATGATGATGATGATGATGATGATTATATCTACATTATATTAAGAATAAGTCGTGTATGTGGACATTAAAACACATACACTCTTATGACAGTCAAGTCATTTAAAACAGAAGAGGAGGAATTTAAAGCATGGCTGATTGGAAGAAAATTCTAAAGGAAACACTCAAGGACACAGATGGAGCTTATGACAAAGTTATGTCAGCATTTGATTCTGAAGGTTTAAGGCTTAAGGATGTAAGTACAGGTGAATATACTAGTACAAAGAAGTATAATGATGATATAACCAAGTTGAATGAAGAGATCAAAACTCTTAAAGAAGCACCAAACCCTCTTGAAGATGAATTAGCAAAGTTGAAAGAAACACATGCTAATGAAATTACAAATATTAAAGCTAAGGCACAGGATGTTATAAAGTCACGTGCAATTAGTGAAAAAATAAATTCATTGGGAATAACTAATGAATTAGAGGTTGTTGGTTTGAAGTCATTAATTAAATCTGATGATATCAAGATGGATGATGACTACAATATCACAGGTGGACTTGATGAACAGATTGAAAGACTTAAAAAGAATTATGGTTCTTCATTTGAGAAACCTAAAGTAGTTTCAACTGGTCAGAGCATGTCAACAAGTCAGCAGGTTGGTGGAGCTAAAAGAGTATATAGTTCACTTGAGGAAATTAGTAAATTATCTCAGGCTGAAGTAGATGCTGATATAGATAACATCACTGCTCAGTTACCAAACTTAAAATAAAATTGTTTAGATAATAAGGAGGAAAAATAAATGGCTGTTACATCATTTATTCCAACAATTTGGTATTCAAAGTTACTTATGGCACTTCGTCCTAGACTGGTTGGTGAGGCATTTGTCAACCATGATGTACAGGGTGAGGTAATCTATGGTGGTTCTGTTAAGATTAACAGAATTGGTAATGTTACACTTAAGGCTTATGATGGTTCTTCCATCACTTATGAGGATATGAACACATTAGCAGAGACACTTAATATTAATAATATTAAGTATGTGGCTGTTCAGATTGATGATGTTGATGCAGTTCAGGCACGTGATGGTGGTCAGCTCATGGCTAAGTATATAGAGGAGATGGCTAGACAGGTAGCTGAGAATCTTGATCAGGCTACATTTGCTGAGATTGCAGGTGCAGCTACATCAGCTAATACTTATGGAGATGACACAACTCCTATTGCTATTACTGATGGTGCT
>Ga0326511_10000839_pt1 | contig 26589 bp, 26 predicted proteins | sample 0_2496_0518_D_FD_203701 | JGI IMG/M metagenome (GOLD analysis project Ga0326511, IMG submission 203701) | Bovine rumen microbial communities from UC Davis, California, United States - 0_2496_0518 | ecosystem: Host-associated > Mammals > Digestive system > Stomach > Rumen | place: USA...
TAGAGAAGATGCGTCGCCACATAATGAAGTATAACATCATTAATGAGGAGGACATTCTCAACATAACCAAGGGCGAGACCACCAAGGCTGATGCAGCAAAGGGAGTGGTGGTTTATTCTCTGTCGGGCAAACCCATCAAGAGCCGTTCAGCCAACCAGCAGGCTCTGGTCGATGCTTTTGAGAAGAAGGATATGGTGTTTGCCGTAGGACCTGCAGGTACTGGTAAGACCTACCTCTCCATAGCCCTTGCAGTGAAGGCGCTGAAAGAGAAGACGGCAAAGAAGATAATCCTCTCTCGCCCAGCAGTGGAGGCAGGCGAGAAACTCGGTTTTCTGCCTGGCGACATGAAGGATAAGATAGACCCCTATCTGCAACCCCTCTATGACGCTTTGGAGGATATGATACCACAGGTGAAGTTGCAGGACATGATGGATAAGCACATCATACAGATAGCACCGCTTGCCTTTATGCGAGGAAGAACGCTGAGCGACGCGGTGGTGATACTTGATGAGGCACAGAACACCAGTCCTGCACAGATAAGAATGTTCCTCACACGCATGGGCTGGAACACCAAGATGATTATCACTGGCGACATGACACAGGTGGACTTGCCACGAGGGGTTAAATCGGGCTTACGCGATGCCATCGACACACTGAAAGATATCAGCGATATAGCCATAATCAACTTCAATGACAAGGATATAGTGCGCCACAGACTGGTGACAAAGATAGTCAACGCATTCAAGGCAAAGGAAGAAGAAACAAAAAATCAAAATACATAAGAGACAATGAACAAAGCATTAACATCTACGGAATTCAAATTCCCAGGACAGACAGCCGTTTACCACGGCAAGGTACGTGACGTTTACACCATCAACGACGACATCATGGTGATGGTAGCTACAGACCGCATCAGCGCCTTCGACGTAATACTGCCTAAGGGCATACCTTTCAAGGGTCAGGTGCTCAACCAGATTGCGGCTAAGTTTCTCGATGCTACTAAGGATATCTGTCCTAACTGGAAACTCGCTACCCCAGACCCACAGGTTACTGTAGGACTGAAGTGTGAGGGATTCCGCGTAGAGATGATTATCCGTGGCATACTCACTGGTAGCGCTTGGCGTGACTACCAGAAGGGTGTAAGAGAGATTTGTGGTGTGAAACTGCCTGAGGGAATGCGTGAGAACGAGCGTTTCCCAGAGCCTATCATCACCCCTACCACAAAGGCTGACGAGGGTCATGACCTCAACATATCAAAGGAGGAAATCATAGCTCAGGGCATAGTGTCAAAGGAGGATTACGAGGTGATGGAAGACTACACCCGCAAACTCTTTGCACGTGGTCAGGAGATAGCTAAGAAGCAGGGTCTCATACTGGTCGATACCAAGTATGAGTTTGGTAAGCGCGACGGCAAGGTTTACCTCATCGACGAGATTCACACCCCTGACTCTTCACGCTACTTCTATGCTGAGGGCTATGAGGAGAAGTTTGCTAAGGGCGAACCTCAGAAGCAGCTCTCTAAGGAGTTTGTGCGCCAGTGGCTCATAGAGCACAACTTCATGAACGAGCCTGGACAGACCATGCCTGAGATTACTGATGAATATGCTGAGTCAGTGGCTGAGCGCTACATAGAGCTCTATGAGCACATCACAGGCGAGAAGTTTGATCGCACTACCGACCAGAGCGACATCAACGCTCGCATAGAGAAGAATGTCAGCGAGTATCTGAAGACTCTTTAAGCAAGACAAGTGTACACGCAAGAGACCATAAAGCCTTATTCTGAGGAAGGCGAGAAGAAAGCACAGGTGGAGGCTATGTTTAACAACATCGCCCCCACCTATGACACTCTCAACCACCGCCTCTCCTGGAACATAGACCGCTTGTGGCGCAACACTGCCATCAAGGTGCTTGCCAAGATGAAGCCTCAGCGCATTCTCGATGTGGCAACAGGCACAGGCGATTTTGCCATCCTTCAGGCTGAGCATCTCAAGCCTCAGCATATTACGGCGACAGACATAGCCGAGGGAATGATGGCAATAGGCAGAGAGAAGGTGGAGAGGAAGGGACTGAGCGAGGTCATAACATTCGCGAAAGAAGACTGTACCGCTCTCTCCTACCCCACAGGGTCGTTTGATGCTGTTACCTCAGCCTTCGGAATACGTAATTTCCAAGACCTCGAGAAGGGACTCTCCGAGATGTGCCGAGTGCTCAAGCCCAAAGGCACACTCTGCGTTATAGAGCTCACCACCCCAGTGAGTTTCCCCATGAAGCAACTGTTTGGCATCTACAGTAACATGGTGCTTCCCCTCTATGGTCGCCTCATCAGCAAGGATGCCTCAGCCTACACTTATCTCAATAAGAGCATCGCAGCCTTTCCACAAGGTGAGACGATGGTTGAGATACTCAAGAAGGTGGGCTTCCGCAAGGCTTCGTTCCGCAGACTCACCTTTGGCATCTGCACACTTTACCTTGGGGTGAAATAGTTCAAGGGGTTCAAACGCTTCGCTGGTTCAAAAAAGTTCACAAACATGAAAAAATTTGGTATTATAGGCTATCCTCTCGGCCACTCTTTCTCGCCTGGATATTTCAACGAGAAGTTTAAGAACGAGAATATCGACGCCGTTTATGAGAAGTATGAGCTCCCTGTCATAACTGATATTCAGGGGATGCTCGACTACACCCCCGAACTGTGTGGTTTCAATGTCACCATACCTTATAAGGAGAAGGTGATGTCATACCTCGATATGGTGTCGCCTGAGGCTCGTGCCATTGGTGCCGTAAACGTGGTGAGGGTGACACGCAAAGAGAATGGTCAGCCCTATCTCGAGGGATTCAACAGCGACATAATAGGTTTCACTCGTAGCATACAACCCCTCCTGCAACCTCTCTTTCACAAGAAGGCACTCATCTTGGGCACTGGCGGAGCCAGCAAGGCCGTAAACTACGGACTGCATCAGTTGGGGCTCGACACCCTGCTCGTGAGCCGTTATCATAAGAACGACACCATAACTTACGAACAGGTTACTCCTGAACTGCTTCAGGATTACACCGTGATAGTAAACTGTACGCCTAAGGGTATGTCGCCTCATTTCGACGAGTGTCCCGACCTGCCTTATGAGGCTCTCACCCACCACCATCTGCTCTTCGACCTTATATATAACCCTGACGAGACACTCTTCCTCAAGAAAGGCAAGGCGCAAGGAGCAGTAACCAAGAACGGACTCGAAATGCTGTTGCTGCAGGCTGAGGCAGGATGGGAAATTTGGAATAAATGATTTCAGTAGAAGGATTAAAAGTTGAGTTTGGCGTTAAGCCGTTGTTCACGGATGTTTCGTTCGTGATAAACGAGCGTGACCGTATCGCTCTTGTAGGTAAGAACGGTGCTGGCAAATCGACTATGCTCAAGATTCTTGCTGGCATCAAGACCCCCACAGCTGGCACCGTTTCAGTGCCCAACGACTGTACCATAGGCTATCTGCCCCAGGTGATGAACCTGCAGGATGACACCACCGTTCGCGAGGAGACCCGCAAGGCGTTTGCCGATGTGGATAAGATGAAGGCTAAGGTGGACCGTCTGCAGAAGGAGATGGAGGAGAGGACCGACTACGAGTCTGATTCCTATATGGAACTCGTAGAACGTTTCACTATGGCTCATGAGCGCTATATGATGATGGGTGCTGAGAGTCGCGAGGCTGAGATGGAGCGCACACTTGTGGGTCTGGGTTTCGAGCGCACCGATTTCGACCGTCCCACCTCAGAGTTCTCTGGTGGCTGGCGCATGCGTATCGAACTTGCCAAGCTGCTCCTTCGCCATCACGACGTGGTGTTGCTCGACGAGCCTACCAACCACCTCGACATCGAGTCTATACAGTGGTTGGAGCAGTTTCTCGCCACCAGTTCTCAGGCTGTGGTACTCGTGAGTCACGATCGCGCGTTTATAAATAATGTGACCAATCGTACTCTCGAGATATCCTGTTCGCACGTTATCGACTACAGGGTGAAATACGACGAATACGTCGTTCTGCGCAAGGAGCGTCGCGAACAGCAGCTTCGTGCCTACGAAAACCAGCAGAAGGAGATAGCCGACACCAAGGCGTTCATAGAGCGTTTCCGCTATCAGGCTACCAAGGCTGTGCAGGTGCAGCAACGCATACGTCAGTTGGAGAAGATAGTACCCATTGAGGTCGATGAGGTGGACAACTCCGCCCTGCGTCTGAAGTTTCCTCCCTGTCTGCGCTCAGGCGACTATCCCGTCATCTGCGACGAGGTGGGCAAGACCTATGGCGAGCACAACGTGTTCCATAACGTCAACCTCACCATCAAGCGTGGCGAGAAGGTAGCCTTTGTGGGTAAGAACGGCGAAGGCAAGTCCACCCTCGTCAAGTGTATCATGAACGAGATACCCTTCGACGGCACACTCAAGGTTGGTCACAACATCCAGATAGGCTATTTCGCCCAGAACCAAGCACAGCTGTTAGACGAGAACCTCACCGTGTTCGAAACCATCGACAATGTGGCTCGTGGTGAGATACGTCTTCGCATCAAGGACATCCTCGGTGCCTTTATGTTTGGAGGCGAAGAGAGCGACAAATACGTCAAGTTCCTCTCAGGTGGCGAACGCTCGCGCCTGGCTATGATTCGTCTGTTGCTTGAACCTGTCAATTTCCTCATCCTCGACGAGCCCACCAACCACCTCGATATGGTGAGCAAGGATGTTCTCAAAGAAGCCATCAAGGCTTTCGACGGCACCGTCATCGTGGTGAGCCACGACCGTGAGTTCCTCGACGGACTTGTCGATAAGGTATATGAATTTGGTGGTGGAATGGTGCGCGAACACCTCGGTGGTATCTACGACTACCTGCGCACCAAGAATGCACAGACCATCAGCGAGGCGATCGAGACCCTCCCCTCACCCTCCCTACTCCGAGCTTGCTCGCCTGAGCACCCGCTGGAGCGCAAGAAAGAGAGGGTTGCTCCTCCCCCTGCCTCCTCTCAGGTCTCCTACGCAGAGCGTAAAGCCGAACAGAAGAAGAACAACCGAATAGAGAAGCGTCGCAAGGAACTCGAAAATAAGATTGAGGAACTTGAAAAGCGCAAGGCAGAACTCGACACCCTGCTCATGCAACCCGAGAATGCTGCCAACATGCAGATGGTCAATGACTACACCGCTCTGCAAGCCGAACTCGACAAATTGGAAGAAGAATACTTCTCCTTGTAACGGGAACGTTAACGTTAACGGGAACCCCTTTGAACCAGCGCGAAGCGCGACTTGAACTTTTGAACCCTTTGAACCTTTGAACCACTAAGATATGCCATTAAGATTACCCGATAACCTACCAGCCATCAAGTTGCTGGAAGACGAAAACATTTTCGTCATCGACGAGACACGCGGTCATTCACAGGACATCCGTCCGCTGAAGATTGTGGTGCTCAACCTCATGCCCCTTAAGATAACCACCGAGACAGACCTCATACGTCTGCTCTCCAACACCCCGTTGCAACTTGACATCACCTTCATGAAACTCAAGTCGCACACCTCAAAGAACACCCCTATCGAACACATGAAGCAGTTCTACATCAACTTCGAGGAACTGCGCAACCGTAAGTTTGACGGCATGATTATCACAGGTGCTCCTGTTGAAGACAAGCCCTTCGAGCAGGTCAACTACTGGGAAGAGGTCAGCAGCATCTTCGACTGGGCTCGCACCCATGTCACCTCCACCTTATATATATGTTGGGCAGCTCAGGCAGCACTCTACCATTTCTATGGCATCGAGAAACACATGCTGCCAAAGAAGCTTTTTGGTATCTTCCCTCAGACCATCAACCCTGACGAGGCAAACAAACCCCTCTTCCGTGGTTTCGATGACAAGTTCAATATGCCCCAGAGTCGCCACACCGAGATCAACTCCGAAGACGTGCGCGCCGTCAAGGAACTCACCGTCCTTGCCGAGTCGCCCCTCTCAGGCGTAGGCATCGCCATAGCTCGTGAAGGCAGAGAAATCTTCGTCACTGGTCATCTGGAGTACAACCCCGATACCCTCGACAACGAGTACAAACGTGACAAGGGCAAGCGTGACGACGTTGATTTGCCAAAGAACTACTATATCGACAACGACCCCGAAAAGGGACCAAACGTCACCTGGCGCGCCCATGCCAACCTGTTCTATCACAACTGGGTCAACTACTACGTTTACCAGAAGACTCCATACGACATTAACCAGATAAACTGATAAAAGTCAAGGCGAGACGAGGTAATCTGTTAATAAACGCTAAAAACAGAAAAACTTTCAACTCTCAACTTTCAACTTTCAACTTTTATTAGTACCTTTGCACTCGCAAATGGCAAAACGCACCATGAGCCAGCTTTGCTGACACTCATTATTTGCATCGTGCGAACGCGTTTGTCACTCGCAATTCGCAAAACGGATGCACCCTTAGCTCAGTTGGTAGAGCAACTGACTCTTAATCAGTGGGTCCAGGGTTCGAATCCCTGAGGGTGTACAAACCAAAAAGAAAGCAACCATGAAAATGGTTGCTTTTTTTATTGACACTATACCATAAATACAACCATTACCACATCCATCAAATGGAACATAATTATCTCTTTATCACCATCAAGCTCTTAGGTGCGCTCGGTCTGCTCATCTATGGCATGAAGGCTATGAGTGATGCCCTGCAGAAGATGGCTGGTCCACAGTTGCGTCATGTACTCTCGCGCATCACCACCAATCGTTTCACTGGTATGCTCTCAGGAGCCTTCGTCACCTGTGCCGTGCAGTCGTCGTCAGCCACCACCGTCATGACCGTTTCCTTCGTGTCGGCTGGACTGCTCACCCTCGCCCAGGCAATCTCCGTCATCATGGGTGCCAACATCGGTACTACCCTCACCGCATGGATTATGTCATTGGGCTATAGCGTAGATTTGACCACCGTAGTCTATCCAGCCTTCTTCATAGGCATACTGCTCATCTACACCAGTCGCCACCGCATAGTGGGCGACTTTCTCTATGGTATCGCCTTCATGTTCCTCTCGCTCGTCATGCTGAGCACAGCAGGCAAGGAGATGGACCTTGAGCATAACGCCTCGGTAGTCAATTTCTTTAGTTCCTTCGACACAGGCAGTTATCTCACCATCATCATCTTCCTTCTCATCGGCACCATCATCACCTGCATAGTACAATCATCAGCAGCCGTCATGGCAATCACCATCCTGCTTTGTTCTACTGGTGTGTTGCCTATCTATCTGGGCATAGCCCTCGTCATGGGTGAGAATATCGGTACCACCGCCACTGCCAACCTTGCAGCCCTTGGTGCCAACCTTCAGGCACGTCGTGCAGCCCTTGCCCACCTGCTCTTCAACGTCTTCGGCGTCATCTGGGTATTGTGCGTCTTCTATCCCTTTGTCGATACCATCTGTAGCATCGTGGGCTACGACCCCACCCAGAGCGGTCAGCGCACCCTTCTGCCTGTGGTACTCTCTATGTTCCACACCTGCTTCAACGTCACCAACACCGCCATCCTCATAGGTTTCATTCCCCAGATGGAGAAAGTAGTGTGCAGGCTCCTGCCCGAGAAGACAGGCGAAGACGACGACGACGAGTTCCGTTTGCAGTATATACAAGCCAACCTCGTCCAGACCCCTGAAATCTCCGTCCTGCAGGCACAGAAGGAGACCGCCCGCTTTGCCCAGTACGTACAGCAGATGTTCGGCATCGTCAGGAATATGCTCAACGAGAAGAACGGCAAGGAAATCAAACGCTACTATGACAAGATAAACCATCAGGAAGAAATAACCGATAAGATGGAAACCGAAATCGCCAACTACCTGGGGCATGTAAGCAATGACCACCTTAGTGACGTCACCAAAATCAAGGTGCGCCAGATGCTGCGTGAGATAAGCGAGCTCGAAAGTATCGGCGATGCTTGCCATAACCTCGCACGCACGCTCTACCGCCGCCATGAGTCAGGGTATAACTTCACCCCCGCCATCTATGCCAAGCTCAACGACATGATGACACTCACCGACCAGGCGCTCTCGCAGATGAACACCGTCATGACAGGTCACAGCAGCGACCATGACATCAGCGACACCTACCGCATAGAGAGTGACATCAACGAGATGCGCCACCAGCTCAAGAAAGACAATATCCGCGCCGTTGACGAGCACGAATATGACTATGCCATCGGCACCATGTATAACGACCTGGTAAATGAATGCGAGAAGCTCGGCGACTATGTCGTCAACGTCGTTCAGGCACGCTTCGGAGTGTAGTCGCCCTGTCCTTGCCTGTACCTTATAAATAACAGTACCGCTATCAGCACTACGCATCCGAAGGCGAGCGATATCCACGCATTCTTATTGAATCCAGCCACCAGGAAGGTGAAAAACGACACCACAGCCACCGTCATGGCATAAGGCAGCTGGGTGGTCACGTGGTTCAGGTGCACACACTGTGCACCAGCCGACGACATTATGGTCGTATCTGATATAGGTGAGCAATGGTCACCACACACCGCGCCAGCCATGCAGGCTGATATTGAGATAATCATCAGTTCTGGGTCAACCCCCTGGAAACACGACACCACTATAGGAATGAGAATGCCGAATGTGCCCCATGAAGTGCCAGAGGCAAACGCCAGTCCCACAGCCACCACAAATATACACGCAGGCAGGAAGCCCCACATTTCGCCAGCCACGTTCTGCATCGTTTCAGCCACATAGGTAGCCGCTCCCAGACTGTCAGTCATACTCTTCAGCGTCCATGCAAACGTCAGTATCAGCATCGCAGGCACCATCTGCTTGAAACCCTCAGGCAGACAGTCCATACACTTGCTGAACGACAGCGACTGGCGCAATATGTAATAGGCAATGGTAATCATCAGTGCCACCGACGAACCCATCACCAGTCCCACCGAGGCATTACTCTCGGCAAAAGCCATCGCAAAGCTCTTGCCCTCGAAGAATCCTCCAGTATATATCATACCCATCACACAACCTATCACCAGACACACCACAGGGAATATCAGGTCAGCCACCCTCCCCTTCTTTGCAGCCTTCTCGTCCACCTCGGCTATTTGTCGTCTTCTGCCTGAGGTAAACAGGTCGCCGTTCATCGCATTCCTCTCGTGCACCGCCATCTGACCGAAATCCACCTTCATCAGCGTTATCAGCACAATCATCAGCAGCGACAGCAGAGCGTAGAAATTATAAGGAATAGACTGCACAAAGATGCTGATGCCATTCTCACCCTTCACAAATCCCGACACTGCAGCAGCCCATGACGATATAGGCGCAATGATACATATCGGAGCCGCCGTAGTGTCTATCAGGTATGCCAGCTTAGCACGGCTTATCTTGTGCCCGTCAGTCACAGGGCGCATCACCGAGCCCACCGTCAGGCAGTTGAAATAGTCGTCTATGAATATCAGGCATCCCAACAGCATCGTCGATAGCTGAGCCCCCTCACGCGTCTTGATGCGCTTGGCAGCCCACGCACCGAATGCCGCCGAGCCCCCCGTGCGGTTCATCAGTTGCACCATAGTGCCCAGAATCACCAAGAACACCAGTATGCCCACATTCCATTTGTCAGCCAGCACACTCATCACGCCTTCAGGCAGCAACTGGTTCAGCCCGCCCACAGCGTCAAACTCAGCATTCAGCAAGGCACCCGTCAGCATACCCATCAGCAGCGAGCTGTACACCTCCTTCGTTATCAGTGCCAGCGAAATCGCTATTATGGCAGGCGACAGTGCCCATATAGTATTCTTCACAGGCATGTGTTCTATGCCCACGGCATAGCCTAACCATGCCCAAAACAGCACCACCACAGTCAGTGCCGCAAACGTCAACTTACGCTTCTTCTCCAATTTCTTAGGTTGTTTTTCAATTTCACTGACTGCAAAAGTACAACAAAGAATCCTTACATCCAAACTTTTCATGAAATATTTTTCCTTTCCTCCAAATTTTAAGGGGAAATCATTGCTTAACCCCTTATAATACACCAGCGCCCCACTCCGTTATTGAGCAGGGCGCTGGATTAGTGTTATTCTATCCTATTCAAATATGTTTTTCTTCTTAATCACGTAAATCTGGGAATTCTTGACAAACTCATTGTTACATACATCATAGTAATATACTTTGCCATTCTTCTCCATAGCACATACATGCGCCCAATCATCCGGACACACATCATTAGCACTGATATGTTCATATTCTGGTTCCACCAACACCTTGTAACGATCACGAAGTCCATATCTTTCACCCATACTATCAGTTATATATAGTATTCCTTTGAATGGTGCCAGATAGTAGAAGCCTCTACGAGCATAATCTATTCCCACATACTGATTGTAACCTATAGCCAATGAAGGCAGAATAACAGCCGCATATATTACAAACACCATAGCCAAGGCGAATCTTCTTACATTCTTGTACAACAGAGTACCCACATAAGCAACAAGAGCAAAGCTAATCGTCAGCATACACACTCTCCATACTCCAGCCACTGCCTGGGCATACCAGAATATCACCATACCTATCACCAGTAACCATAGCTTTTCAGGTTTCACCTTGAAATATCTGCATACCAGCCAATAGGTAAGCGGCATAGCCGTGAGGCATATCATCTCACACATACGGGCATCCATCGACAGTCCCGCCAGCATAGATATTAGCATTATCGCTATCAAGGCAGAACAAGTCTTTTCCAAACGTCCATACCACAATATACCACCAGCCATATCTCCATTTTTCAATTCTGTGCGCATGGTCTGCTTCCTGAATAACAAGACTGCATACACTATGTAAGGCACAATGAAAATCCACAAAGCTAATGACACTCCCATGAAATACAATAATGACACGTCGTACTCCATGTTGGCTATATCAAAGAAGTGAGACACGATATCCCCCACTCCGCTTAACTTATGCATGGCAGCTGCCAATGCCACAAACAAGGCGAACCCCAGCAATGGCACCCACGCACGCTTTTCCTTACGGTACAGCGAGAATGACACCGTAAACCTCAGCAACACTTCGCATACAGCAAACAGCATCAGAGGGAAATAATAATTTCCCCTACCGCCAAACAAGCTCAGCATCCATACCGAGCAAATAACTAAATCTAAAAACAATAATTTTGACTTCATATTACCTCACCTACCTTTTATTTTATATCATTTTTTCTTTTCAGCTTCCTTGCGCAGTTTTTCTAAGTCCTTATAGTTATTGATGGTTTGAAACTTCACCACGACCCTTCCTTCTGTATCAATGATGCCATAGATATTGATTTCTTCGTCGTCAGTCATTCCGAAACCATCATCATCCATGTAATACCGTCCGTCAGGGTTCAACTGCCATTGCACTACTGCAACTCCATTCTTGAATGTCCTGATAAACGAGGGGAAATGAAACGATAGTCTTTGGGCGACGTGTATCGCATTCTCAGGTAACTTCTTCAGCGATGCCAATCTATGTCATCTTCAGTAACAGTCAAAAGAGTTGCCCCCTCATCAATAAACTCAAAAGCTGTCTTTTTATTGCGGTTCAGCACAAACCTTGGCTTATACCAGCCCCACATGTCTTGATACATCACAGCCATGCCCTCTCCCAATGCTTCGGTTTTATATCTGCTTGATTTGTATGTGTCAGACTGCAACACTTCATACAGCTTTTCCTCTATACTCATGCTGCCCTCAATCCTGCTCAGTTTCTTTAGTATTCCCATAACACTTTCTCCGTTTTTTTTGTATTTGAATAGGCTATCCTTATCTTAACTCTTGCCCCTACGGCACCAACCTCGGAGCACCTGCCAGAATCTGTACCACAGTTTCTTTTCTTTCCGATGTTCTTCCTCAACCTTCTTCAATTCTATCAAGACAGATTTACATACCGAAACAAATCGCTCGTGATACTTCATCCGTAAAATTTCCTCATACTTTATTTTCGTCTCTCCAACCAGTTCTTCTGGATGAGCCTCAAAGTACCACTTCATTTCTTGAAATGTGCACCATTTCATGAAATGTCCTCCCAGGAGAGAGTTCAGCCACAATGGGGTATCCTCGTCAATTACCCCTCCCATCAGCTCTATATGCCTTCTACGGATTTCATCAAAATCTTTAGCAAACTCCCTCTCGTCCATAGACCCCTCTACAAACGAATTAAGTAATGCCACAGCATCCTTTTCAAGTTCAGTAAAACGAGTTTTCCTTTTCCTGAACCTTCCAAATGTATCTAACACATAATCATGTGACATAAAAACATTCACACCTTATTCTATATCACTTTCTCCATTACTCTTGTATTGAAGCCCTTGCTCTGCATAGCCTCATCACACGAACTACAGAAACCCTTTATTTTGCTATAAGGATAACCATCACGTGCATCTCTCATCAAGCAATCTAAATTAGGGCAATGCCCACGCAGTTCTGGTTTCCCAGGCAAGAGACCAGCATAGCTATGTCCCAATTCATGCATCACTATCTTCAGAATGTCCTTGTCAGTACATCTGTTAGTTGACACCAAGTGTCTGTAAGAAACCACAGAAAGGCGTGTTCTCATGAAACTCCACCCATACACTGCATGGTCACCAGAAGGTTTCCTGTCGCATATCTCAGTATTTGTGATTATCAGATAACCATCTTTGTCACGCGTTCTTTTATTGTAATCTCCATGCCTGTCCCACATGTCCTGGAGTATAGTTCTCGCCCAATAACGATTCTTTCCCTTCTTGCTATTCTTTATATAAGCATCGTCGTATATAGGCATCTTACCATCATACTGTACATGTGGATATATGCTCTTTAGGCTCGCCAAAAGTGTTTTCATTCGCCCCTCGGGGACACCTGCCATGTTATATATATGCAATACTGAAGCACTGGCTCTTTTCGTACCACTAATATTGGTTTTATTACGACTATCTTCTTTTCCCCTATCGTATTTTGAACTACAGCTAAAGCATATTAATAAAGTAAACAGCACTAAAAGATTCTTCATTTTTTATCATTCGTCAATTTTATTCATCTTACACGCTTTTTAATATGATCAACAATATTTACTCTGACAATTTTAATACCCTTATGCTTACTTCATAAAGCAGGTACAATGGAACCGTGACAAGTAACAACGTCATCAGGTCTGGAGGTGTAATAATTGCAGCAATAATCATTATCACTATGAGTGCGTGTTTGCGATACTGTGTAAGAATCTCTGAAGTTATAAATCCCATCTTGCCCAAGATGAACATAATGACAGGCAACTGAAAGACAACGCCCATAAGGAGTGTCAAGGTGACAAAAGTGGAAACGTAACTGTCAAGGGTTATATTGCTTACCACCTTAGAGGCAACGCTATACGTGCCGAGAAACCTGAACGAAATAGGGAACAATACAAAATAAGACATCAATACGCCTATGACAAACAATGCATAGACTATAACTGTCACCCTGAAAGAATACCTGCGTTCTTTTTCATAAAGGGCTGGCAATATGAAACGGAACAGCTCCACTACAATATAGGGGGAGGCACCGAGCAAACCTAAATAGACGGAGGTGGTGATATGCGTCATAAACTGGCTGCTGAGGTCTGTTGCTATCATCTGCACGTGGAATTCTTCAAAGTGGAAATCCATTCCAAGTGTCTCCACAAGATTCTCTATCCAGCGATATGTGCAGAAATCCCACTCGCTGGGTGCGAGCAACAGGTTCCAGGTGGTGTCTTTCATACAAAACACCACTACGGCTATAGCCAATACAACGCCCAGAATACGAAACATCATTTGGCGGAGCACTTCAAGGTGTCCGCCAAATGTCAGAAGATTTCCATCCTCTGTTTCGTTCGCATTACTCGGCCTTTTCTGGTGCAGAGTCGGCTTCTTGTTCTGCTTGTGCTTCTTCACCATTCTCTTCTGTCTGCTCTGGCAAAGGCTCATTCATACCTTGCTTAAAACTCTGTACTCCCTGTCCCAAGCCTTTCATCATCTCTGGCAGTTTCTTACCGCCAAACAGGAGAAGAGCTATACCACCGATAAGCAGTAATTCTGTCGTACCGATAAATAGAAATTGTGATATCATATTTTTATTGCGTTACGAGGTATATTTCACACGTGTCGAAGTTTATCTCCCAGTTGCCGTTCTCTGCCGACTCCCACTGGTACTTCTCTGCCATCCTGTCCCACCACTGTTGGAACTTCGTGCCAGTCTCGCCCATGTCTTTCACCAGTTTCTCATACAGTTCGCTGTTGTCTGCTGTCAGAATCTTTGCCAACTCATTCAGTCCGTTGCGACGTTCAAAGAGAGTCTGAATCTCATTCTTCTCTTCAGGTGTCACCTGACCTACTTGCTTTCTTGCTACCATTGTTCTTTTATGTCAAAAGGGTCCAAATAATATACTACCACTAATAATGATTTTAATAGTTTAACTATTTTCTTTTTATACTCATACCAATCATTAATAATATCCCTTACCATGACAACCAGCACACTTTCCGTTACCTGTACGGTCACAAGCATGGCATTTTCCACCCCAAGCCATAGATTGTCCTGTTCCGCCACAAGCTTGACACGAACCAGAGCCATAGCAACTCAAACATTGAGTATGTGAACTTCCAGAATTCCCACCACTATATCCACCAGAGTATCCACTACTTCCAAGCATGTTTTGAGCCGGATTACTACCTTCTCCTATGTAACTAAAATGATATTCCATTTGCATAGTCATTCCCATTACAGTACTTTGGATTACCTGTTTTGCGTTAGAATAATCACTGGTAATAACCCATCCGATTGTATTAAGTGCAGGTGGTCCTTGTTTGGTAGCCAAATATTTCAATGAACCATCAGGATTTCTTCCTCCATACGTAAATTCTTCCACTCCCATAACCATTATATAATCGTCATAGAATTCAATCCATGTTGCCATACCTGATGGTGGAGCTTGTACTCCCATTGACGACATAACTCCAACACAACTGTAGCTCTTCGTCATTTCCTGAGCTTGTATTCCATTAACAATTATAATGGATAATAAAATTGTTATAAATATCTTTTTCATATTTTCATTATCTATTCTTTCTTGTCAAAAGGGTCCAAATAATCTATTTCTTTTATTTCTTCATTTTCTAGAAGGAATGTGCCGTGCTTGCGTATGTCGTTCATCAGTTCCCTGGAAACATTCCTTTCCAGATGTGCAACCACGCATTGCTCATGACCTGGAGTATTCACCTCAAGCGTGGTCTTTCTGTTAAGCCACACACAACGCTTGCACTGGTAAGCATCACACTTCCTGCATATCGGAGCATACTCCAGTTTATAGAGTTGCTTATTCTTTATATAAAGCCCATGCTCAAGGTCACCTATACTATCTGCCTCATCCTCATAGTAAAATGCTGGACAGACGTAGAACTTTCCGTTTGGCGCAAGCGTTATAGTAGTGTCTCCTGCACCACAGTTGTTCATCTCCTTGAGCATCATGCGGTCAGTGAGCAGGTTTAACTGTGGAGTCTTACCTCCTACGTAGAGAGTCTTCAGTGTCTCCGCCAAATCAGTCAGGACATCCTTGTATGTATTGAAGTCTTCTTCCGTAAATGTCTCCACGTCTGTAATGACCACGTTCAGGCGCTGGCACTTTTTCAATACTTCTTCCAATTCCCTGTATCTTGCAAACAATTCTTTCTTTGAGGTTCGCAAGACTATAGGAATATCTACTGCATCAGTAGGAATAGCCCACTCGTTCAGCACCAAGACATCTGCATCCGTAGCCATCGGTTTTATCTTCGAGTGGTCTATGCTTTCTATCACTTCGGCATACTCTGTAGGCAGTTCATAGTCAGGATAGACAAACTGTATCATGAGGTTCTCCATCATGCCGAAGCGTATTCCCTGCTTCAGCGTCTCTATTGGGATAAGCCTGCGTTCTGTCTTCGTATTCTCATAATGACAGAAAGAAGTGCTCGTATCGTCTAATAATATAATAAGGTATTGCAACATAGCATCAGCATATTTCAGGTTTTACTTCACGTTTATTCTTCTCATATTCCTCACGTTCGCCCTCCAACTCCAGTTTGCGGAACAGTTTGTTCCAGTAGTAGTTATTGGCACGTACACGAGCCTTATGCATCTTGCAGATGGCAGTGCTACGCTGAAAGATGGTATTTGTTTCGGCTGCATCATAATTTTCACCTTGACACCATGCACAGCCGCTTGCCACCTCGCAGTCTATGCACTCTTGCGGTGACTGTGTGGTACGGTCAAGCATAAGGAACGGACGTAGCTTGTTCTTGTCTATGCCGTCATGCACATTACCTATTATTATGGGCTTCTTATCCCTTAGTGAATAAGCGGCAAAGCGAGTGCAAGGATAGAAATTTCCTGCGGCATCTACAGCAAGCATTCTTCCTGCTCCGCACCAATTCTGGTTGTCAAGAACCCTGTCCATAGGTTTACCTATACTTTCGTTGAAGAAAGAGCATACATAGTCTTTATAGTATCCTTCATCTATGATGATATCGGCAAGCTGCATTAGCTGGTCTTCAAACTCCTTATCATTTCCATCCTGCCAGACATTCTCAAATACAACATTGATATTAACTTCATGTATACCTAAAGAATAAAGATGCAACACACTTTCCTTTACATAAGAAATATCAGTACTACTTATGGTTACCTTTGTTCCACTATTAGGGAATTGTTCTAACCAAAGCGGGATATTCTTCACTACATCCTCGTATGAACCTTTTTCTTCCTCTGGCTTTGGAGAGAAACCGTCCTTGGTTTTCCATATACGGTTTAGGTCATGCTTACGCTGAGTACCGTCAATTGTTATACCGATACTCAAATGGCTTTTATTCTTCTTTATGAAGTTCTGAACTTTCTCTGTATGGTAATTTATACCATTTGTTGAGAACGAAAAACGATAGGCATTAAACCAATGATGATTTCTTCTGAACATCTCCGTTTTCAGATAGTCACAGATTTTGTCAATCAGGTCAATCTCAAGGAAAGGCTCACCACCGATAAAATCCCAAACTACGCTCTCTTCCCTAAACTCATCCTCTTGGTCGAGAATATAGTCAATAGCCTGCTTTGCTACCTCCCAGGGCATACGCTCTTTAGTATTCTTCCCTACGAGGTAACAATATTTACAAGCAAGCTGGCAGTCCTTCGTAACAATGAACGTGATATTTTTGGCAATGCCATGCTGCCATATTCCAACACTCTCTTTTATAGCCTCTTTCATTGTTTCATTACCAATTTAGGAGGGTATGTAAATAACTTTAAAGAGTTAATTTTACACACCCTCCAAAACATATCACTTGGCACCCCTATAACATGAATTCAGACACAGTGCATTACATCTGCCTGAACAGTCAGCACATGACACTCTACATGTGTAATCACATCCCAATGTCTGTGCAGCTTTTGAAGCCAACGGACTACTTGACAAAACAACGGCACCTAAAATTGGTAACGCCCCCTTAGCAGCCTTTTTGAAGAATTCACGTCTTGACTGAAGTTCTTCGTTCTTTTGTTTTTTCATAATAAATGTTTTTTAGTTATGTGGGAATATTCCCTATTTTTTCTATTATCTTCTTAATTTGGGTCCATTACTCTGTCTTTGACTGGACGATGACGGAGACGTACGTACCATTACAGATGTTACACCAACAATCCTATCGTTTAACACAGAATAATCTGGGGCAACTATCAGTTCTCCCAAATCCGGAGTCCATCTTGTTGTATTATATGAACTAATTCCAACCCCAGGGACGTAACTTACATTCGGTTGGTCCATACTGTTACAATACCATAAGTTGCCATCGTCAGTCCTACCTCGGTATTTGTAAACACTACCTCCCTTAGAATTTCCATTTGCATCGGACACATATGCAACATTATCTGTAAAAGTATAGTATCTATCTACTACATATTTTCCTGAACTTTGCACACCATTTTTATCATACTGCTTCGAACAGGTGTAAAAGTAAGTTCGCTGTTGCGCCCTCGAAATGGATGTACTTAGTATAATGCACATTGTACATAAAACAAACAATATCAGCTTTCTCATGACTTATCATCATTCAAAGCTTATAGCCCCCAAATTCAGCTCTGTTAATAAAATTTATGATTACGGACATAAACGAAAAAGACGTGGAGACTGTATCCGTTACTCGCTCCACTATCCAAGGCCCGTAGGAATTGCCCATCTTGTCAGAACGAGCAACCTAAGACCCCCACGCCGATATGATAAAATATCCCTCTCCACTATCCCATAGAAGCTTATACCCCGTTACAAAAGGGGTACTCTCCCACAAAAGTGGAAATAGAGGGAACTAATCATACCCATGGGCATCTACCGTTGCCATGCTCCTTGACAAGATTAAAAGTTTCCTACGCTTTTGGATAGTCAGAGAACAAAGCGCGTGATAAACGCCTTCTTACATATATGTATCTCCCTTGGCAGCCAATCCATCACAATGAAACGACCTTTTCCCGATGCCATTGAAAGCATCTTCGGCGTGGAAGATGCTACAAAGTTAAGAATTATTTTTTATTTCACAAATTTTTTCGCAAAAAAAATAACAAAAAAGGAAAGAAAGGAAAGAATAGAAAAACAAAGGTAAAAATAGAAAACACTCCCCATAATTAAGTTACAATGGAACAAAGTACTAAGTACAATTCGAAAATAACAAGGACAGCAAGGCTTCGCAACGGGAACGGGAACCAAGACCACGGTGGCAGATTGACACGGATAAAAAAAACACCGCACGATTTTACTTGCGATGCGATTAAGGGGGAATTATCCATACCTTTATTCTCTTTTATTCTTCTTTATTCTCTTTTATTCTTTTGGGTGCAAAGTTAAGAAAAAGTTTCGAAAATGCAAAAAAATGGGAAGATTCTTATATATATAAGGTGAACAAGGGGGATCTATTGCGCCGAAATCGGCGCAATAGTTATGGAAGAGGGGGAAGGGTGTAATTGACCCGAAAGCGGGGCAAGGGTTATGAAGGAGGGGATAGGGGACTAGGGAGCTATTGCGCCGAAATCGGCGCAATAGTTATGAAGGAGGGGGAAGGGTGTAAATTGCGCCGAAAGCGGGGCAAGGATTCAGAAAGCGGGGCAAGGGTTCAGAAAGCGGCGCAATTTAGTAATAGGCAGGGAAGAGGGGTTACTTCGTTATCTTGGCATCGCCAACAAAGGAGCACAGCTCGGCTGCGAGTGTGTTGAGATTATGGAAGCAGCTGTAGTCGCTGTCAGCAGGGGCTTCACCTACGGTGCCCATATCCTCCAGATTCCAAGGCGCCAATATCAGCAATGTTCCTTCGGCACAGGAATCAAAACGCTTCTTTTCTGGTTTCCAATATGGTCCTATCGGCTCTTTCTGCAGATGTATCAATGGGAAGCGGCGTTCTATGCACTCGTTTTTCATAAGCTGTTCACCTTTCGATATGCCTGGGGTGACAATAACTGTTCCGCCCTCCATGATGGCTCTCTCCCACTCTCTTCGTTCCTTGGCGTAATCGTCACTCTCCTCATAGGGCAATCGGGTTATGGGATGCCTGCGATGACACTGCACCTGCACCTTGCGAGGCCACCTCAGTAAGAAAAGATTACCAAAGGCACCGTAGCTCCTGCCTCCTATCTGCACATGCAGGCATCGTCTCATATAGTCTGGCAACAGGCGCCTCACTATGGCACGCCGCTCATTGTCGTTCACATAGGCTATCATAGCCTCACGGTGGCGGTTGTCCATACAGACTGTATCGTCGTAGTTATCATCAAACAGAGGTTTCTGACTTCGCCCCACCAACGCGTAATACTCCACCCGTTGTTTCTTTGACAGGCTACGCACCAATGCGCCCTCACTATCCATCACAGCCGCCTTCTCACGCAACCATAGCGGTGCCTCTACACTACGGCAAACGTCCGATATCGGTCGTTCCACTGACGACGGAAGCCCGCTCAGCCTCTGCCAACTGCTAGTGCATGTAGCCTTGAATGCCTGGATGATATCGCCAAGGCTCCACTGCATGGGTTGTAGCACCTCTATCACACCATGAAAATGATCGGGCATGCACACACAGGCATGTACTGCTACATGGTTGCCGTGCTTAGCCTGCTTCTCAGGTGTCAGTTGCCATGCCTCTTGCACTGCTTCGCCCAAATGTGTGAGTCTTAGCCTCTCATGCCCCTTTTCGGCGGTGAGGTGCGAGAGCAGTTGTTCTCGTCCGTTCACTACGAGCGTTATCAGGTATGTTCCACAACCATAGTAGTCATGGCCAGCATTGCGTGGTCGATATGATGATAGCATAGATTCTTGCTTAGTCTTAGTTTTATGCAAAGTTAATACTTTTATTTCATTTCTCTTTATGATATCAGACAATTTTTCTCCTACTATATATATAAGGTGTATGAGGGATAATGGGAAGCGAAATGTTAAAAACTACCCTGCACAGAATTGGGAAAGTGTGCAAAAAGGAGGGTTCTTGAAAGTTTTTTTGAGGGGATTTGCTGAGAATTTTAAGTGTTTTCGATTTATACCTCCTAAGGTCACTAAATCGCTCGGAAGGCGCATGAATTCTGGGCTAAGGATCGTGATCTATGTTTGCTGACAGGTCACTATACAGGTCACTTTACACCTCACTATATAATGAAAAAGGGGGATTTAGCCATAGGTTAAAAACCTCGCTTTATTTGTGAGAATGATGCATTATGAGTAACTTTGCAGCAGGAAACGATAACGGGAACGGGAACGTTAACGAAATGCCCTGAAGGGCTACGAAGACGAAAACGAAAACCGAAATCGAATTCTACGAGAGCGCTCAACACAACCAACTCATTAACCCTATTAATCAACCATTAAAAACAAAAAAGTTATGAATGATTTAACAACAAAAAATGAACTAATCAATGAGGATGCAATGAATGCATCACAGCAGGAGATGCTCGAGGTGGAGCTGTTCCTGAATGAGAATTACCTCTTCCGTCGCAATGTGCTGAGGGGAAAGGTAGAGTTTAAAAACAAGAGCGATGAGCCAGAAGTTGAATGGCGAGTGCTGACAAAGACAGCCAAGAAGAGCATCATCCTCCGCGCTAAGCGTGAGCAGGTGGGCGAGAACGGATCGCCAAAGACGGATATCAAGGATTATCTTGATTCTGATGAGATTCCGACTTTCGACCCTGTGGCTGACTACTTCAGTAAGTTGCCTAAGTGGGACGGACAGAACCATGTGGGCAAGCTGTTTGGCAGACTGCCTGGGGTGGATTCGGAACTGGAGGGATACCTCTCCACATGGATGCGCTCGATGGTGGCTCACTGGTTGCAGATGGACACTCTGCATGGCAACGAGTGTGTACCTACTTTAATAGGTGCACAGGGATGCGGAAAGACGACCTTCCTGGCTCGCATGCTTCCTAAATGCCTGAGGGTGTACTACATGGATCACCTTAACCTCTCTAATAAGAATGACAAGGAGATGGCTCTGACCAACAACCTGCTGGTGAACCTGGACGAGCTGGATGCCATCAAGCCTGGTCAGCATGCTGCCCTGAAGCAGACTCTCTCAAAGAGCAGGGTGAACGGTCGTCCTATCTATGGGGCTTCGCAGGAGGACAGGCCTCGCTACACCTCGTTTGTTGCCACTACGAACAATCCTCATCCATTGACGGACACTACAGGTTCGCGTCGCTATATCTGCATCACCATTCCCAAGGGGCAGTATATAGACAACGCTGGAGAGATAGACTATGAGCAGCTATATGCCCAGGTGCTCTATGAGCTGACTGAACAGAAGGCTCCTTACTGGTTTAACAATGAGGAGGTGGCTCGCATTCAGCAGCTCAATGTGAGCTATATGGCGAAGAAGGATATGGCTGATATGGTGAATATCTGTTTCCGTAAGCCGAAGGAGGGCGAAGCAGCTCGCTCGCTGAACTGTAACAGTCTGATGGAGATTATCACGAGGGAATTTCCTACTATCCAGAATACTCACAGCACCAAGATCTATCTTGGCAGAACCATGAAGGCTTTGGGCTATGAGAGTACGGAATGGGGACATATTCCTCATTACAAGGTGATTCCACTGTTTGCGGCATAGTGACCTGTATAGTGACCTATGTAGTGACCTTTATAGTGACCTATCTTTGAGATAGGTCACTATTCTTATCCCCGATAAACACTGGGCTGAGAGGGGAATGAGTGAGGTATATCACGAAAAAAACTTTTTTTTTCGTGAAAGTAAAAATTAAAAAGTAAAAAGTAGCAATTTTCTGATGAAAAGGTAAAAGCAATGCTTTTAGCGCTAAAAGTAATGCTTTTAGTTGCAGAAGTAATGCTTCTACATGCAGAGGTAATGCTTCTGCATGCAGAGGTAATGCCTCTATCAAGGGACAAAGGACTAAGGACAAGTGACAAGGAACTAAGGTCTTTCAACAAAAATAATGCACGAATTTGTGTATGTGCATTATTTTGAGTAATTTTGCAGGCGAAAAAAGATTTAGGATAATGGAGAATATAACGGTGATGACGGCACTGGTGATTATAGTGGTCATCGGATTTATAGCTGGAAAGATAGGGTATATGAATGAGGAGTTTGACAAGAAACTGTCGGCTCTGATAGTGAATATCACGTGTCCTGCGCTGATTCTGTCGTCTACGATGGGCGACACGCTACCCGACCGCGAGATGATTCTGCCACTGCTGGGCATCAGTTTCCTGACCTACATACTGCTGACGGGAGTGAGCTTCACCCTACCACGACTGCTGACGCGAAGGAAGGAGGATGAGGGCATAGTGGGCTTCGCCCTGATGTTTGGCAACGTGGGCTTCATAGGCTACCCCATAGTGGCGAGCATCTTCGGACAGACAGCGATATTCTATGCTGCGATACTGAATGTGGCGAACACGTTTTTTGTGTTTACTATTGGCAACCTATTGGTGGCGAACGGGAACGGGAACGTTAACGGGAACGGGAACGTTAACGGGAACGGGAACGAAAAGGAAGACTTGAAGCTTCGCCTGAAAAGGAAGTTCGAGAAGAAGGTGCTTTACAGCACGCCGATGCTGTCGGCTTATCTGTCTATGGTGATAGTGGCTCTGGGCATTGACAATATTCCTGAGGCGATAAGCAAGCCGCTGACGATGATTGGCAATATCACGGTGCCTGGGGCACTGATGATTATAGGTTCGACGATGGCGCAGCTATCGGGCAGGGCTATGCTGGGCAACGTGACGGTGTATGCCACCTCACTGTTCAGACTGGTGCTGATTCCTCTGGCGTTCTACTGGCTGTTTACATGGATGGGCTACGACCCTTACGTGGTGAATATCAACACAGTGATTATAGCGATGCCTGTTGCCACATACGGCACCATCCTGTGCCTGATAAACAACAGAGACACCACACTGATGACTGAGCTGACGTTTACCACCACCATCATCTCGATGGTCACGATACCGCTATTAGCTTCAGCATTCGGATAAAAGACCCTCTAAATCCCCCTTAAAGGGGGACTTCTATAAGAACGACAACAAGGACAACGAAGGACAACTGAAAGGTATAAAAAAAGCATCTCGGCTGGTTTAGCTGAGATGCTTTTTAGTTAGCGTTAACGTTAACGTTAGCGTTATTTTTAGTCCCTTGGACGTATGTTCATGTGCTGAAGCTGGTCGGCTACCTCGGCATTGATGCGTGAGCCGAACTCCTGCATGGTCATGACAGCCTGCTCGCCGCCACCCTGCTGACGCATTGCTACGGTGCCGTCGGCCTGTTCTTTCTCGCCCACGATGACCATGTAAGGGATGCGCTTGATTTCGTTGTCGCGAACCTTACGGCCAATCTTCTCGTTACGGCTATCAACAGTAGCACGAACACCTACGGTAGAGAGGTAGTCCTGTACCTGCTCGGCATAGTCGTTGTACTTCTCAGAGATAGGCAGGATGGCAACCTGCTCAGGGGTGAGCCAGAGTGGGAAGTGACCTGCGGTATGCTCGATGAGCACAGCGGTGAAGCGCTCCATAGAACCGAATGGTGCACGGTGAATCATCACTGGACGCTTCTTAGTGTTGTCTTCAGCGGTATATTCGAGTTCGAAACGGTTAGGCAACTGGTAGTCAACCTGGATGGTGCCAAGCTGCCAACGGCGTCCGATGGCATCCTTTACCATACAGTCGAGCTTAGGACCATAGAAGGCTGCCTCACCTGTCTCGGTACGAGCATTGAGTCCGCGCTCTGCACAGGCATCGATGATAGCCTGCTCAGCTGACTGCCACTGCTCGTCGGTGCCGATGTATTTCTCCTTATCGTTAGGGTCGCGGAGAGATATCTGGAACTCTACCTGCTCGTCCTTGAAACCGAAGATGGCGAAGACTGCCTGAATGATGTCGAGCACACGAAGGAACTCAGACTTCACCTGATCCTGACGACAGAAGATGTGGGCATCGTCCTGAGTGAAGGAGCGCACACGGGTGAGTCCGTGGAGCTCACCTGACTGCTCATAGCGATAAACGGTGCCAAACTCAGCACAGCGGAATGGGAGCTCACGATAAGAGCGTGGCTTAGAAGCGAAGATTTCGCAGTGGTGAGGGCAGTTCATAGGTTTGAGCATATATTCCTCATCCTCCTCAGGGGTGTGGATAGGCTGGAAAGAGTCCTTGCCGTAATGAGCCCAGTGGCCTGAGGTGACGTAGAGGTTCTTAGAACCGATATGCGGAGTGATTACCTCCTGATAGCCGAAACGCTTCTGGATGGTGCGCAGCATCTCCTGAAGACGCAGACGGAGGTCGGTGCCCTTTGGCAACCATATAGGCAAGCCCTTGCCCACACGCTCAGAGAACATGAAGAGTTCCATCTCCTTGCCTATCTTGCGGTGATCGCGCTTCTTAGCCTCTTCGAGCATTACGAGATACTCGTCGAGCATCTTCTTCTTAGGGAAGGTGATGCCGTAGAGTCGCTGCAGCTGAGCCTTGCTGGCATCGCCACGCCAGAAAGCACCTGCTATAGAGGTGAGCTTGATAGCCTTGATGATGCCTGTGGAAACGAGGTGCGGACCTCGGCAGAGGTCGGTGAAGTTGCCCTGGGTGTAGGTGGTGATGGTACCATCCTCAAGGTCCTGGTCGATGTGTTCCACCTTATATTCCTGACCCTGAGCCTTGAACTGTGCTATAGCATCAGCCTTGGCTACTTCCTTGCGCACCACAGCCTCGTCCTTACGAGCCAGTTCGAGCATCTTATCCTCTATCTGCTTGAAGTCGCCCTCCTTTATCATCTCGCCGTTAGGCAGCTGAACGTCATAGAAGAAACCATTCTCGGTAGCAGGTCCGAAACCGAACTGTATGCCAGGGTAGAGCTCCTGCAGAGCCTCAGCAAGGAGGTGGGCTGAGGTATGCCAGAAGGCGTGCTTGCCTTCTTCATCCTCAAAACGATAGAGGGCGATGGTAGCGTCCTCAGTGATAGGACGGTTGAGCTCTGTTGTCTCACCGTTTACGCCACATGCTACGCAGTTGCGTGCTAATGCTGGAGAAATGCTCTCAGCTATTTGAAGTCCGGTTACTCCGCTTTCGTATTCGCGAACCGAACCGTCGGGGAAGGTTATTTTGATCATTTGGTTAATTGATAATTGATAATTGATAATTGACAATTGACAATTGAAGATTATTTTTACTTATTCCTTTTTACTTTCTGCGCTTGCGCTGAGATTTCTTTTCCCACTCAGCCTTGCGCTTGAGGTATTCCTCGTAGTGGTTTTCGAGATAGTTGTCTGCCATGAGTGGGGTTAGCGAGTCTTATATCGTGAATAGATGACGCTTGCCTTGATGCCATTTATCTCTTCCACATCGTCGTCGTCGCTCTTCTTTATGCCTCGCCTCATGCGTGTGCTGGAGTAATCCATAGAATGGCTGACCTTAGTGAGCTGGGAGGTAGAAGAAAGGGTGGAATAACTGGTCTCGACTGGCACTATGAGCACCTTGTTCCAGTTGGCAGTCTCGGGGTCGCTGCAATACTCATCGTATGACTTGCCTGATGCCTTCCACTCCTTGAACATCTTGACTATTATAGGAGAGATGTTAGAGAAGGTATAGCCATTGGTGCCAGCAGAGAAATTGGCAAGGAATGACGACTTAGCATTAGCCACCTTCTTTTCGCCGAAGAAATCGTAGATGGAATCGGAACGCACGAGAAGAAGTGTCTCAGGTACTCCAAAGTTATATTCACTCTCAGTCTTGTCATTACGAGAAGGCAGGAACACACGCACGGTGCTCACGGAGTCGTTCTCGTGATTCTCCATTATCTCCTTAATATTAAAGGTGAGCTGGGTATATATGCCGTTAGGACTGCGCAGGAAGGTGTAGTCGGACTCGTTAGCCTGCTTGACCAATTCCTCATTCTTAGTATCAGAAAGGAGCGAATGCTGTATGCTCTCCTCAGTACCGCTGAGCACAGCCGAGACACCATACTCAGACTCAGTGGCTGACGACCACATGCGGTAATAGACGATGAGCGAAGAGGCTGTAATCTTAGCCATAGCGCCCTCGCCTGCTATATGCTTGAGATAGAGACCAGGGAGCACCTTGTTGAGGAAGGCAACCTG
>Ga0326511_10000840_pt1 | contig 26576 bp, 40 predicted proteins | sample 0_2496_0518_D_FD_203701 | JGI IMG/M metagenome (GOLD analysis project Ga0326511, IMG submission 203701) | Bovine rumen microbial communities from UC Davis, California, United States - 0_2496_0518 | ecosystem: Host-associated > Mammals > Digestive system > Stomach > Rumen | place: USA...
TGCACAAAAAAACACACGGTAAAAGCCTTTTTGTCAAACGGAGTATACAAAATGCCTGATTATAAGGGAATGGATTATTTAAAAAATAAGCTCGCAGTCAAGAAAGTGCGGGTTGATATACGCTATAAATACTACGAAATGAAGAACGCCGTAGAAGATTTTGGAATAAGTACGCCGCCGGAGCTTCGATGGTTTAAAAGCGTTTTAGGATGGTGCGCAAAGTCCGTTGACAGTTTGGCGGACCGTCTGTCTTTTCGGGATTTCGGGAATGATGTCTTTAACATGGGCGATATCTTCCGGGCGAATAATATGGACATCCTGATTGACAGCGCGATTCTGGGCAGTCTGATCAGTTCGTGCGATTTTGTGTATATTGCTGCGGACGCAAGCGGTTTCCCGCTTATGCGCGTTATTGATGGTGGACACGCAACAGGTATCATTGATCCAGTTACATATATGCTAAAAGAAGGATATGCGGTTCTGGAATTTGATAAAAATGACAGCCCTATCATTGAAGGATATTTTACGCCTGGATATACAGCTATATATGATCATGGTCGGCTTGTTAATGTGTTTGAGAATAAAGCGCCATTCCCGCTGTTGGTCCCGTGGATCTATAAGCCTGACGCAAAAAGGCCGTTCGGTCATTCCAGGATAAGTCGGGCGTGTATGTCGCTGGCCAGTTCTGCTGCGAGAACGGTCAAACGGTCGGAAATTGCGGCAGAGTTTTATAGCTTCCCACAGCGGTATGTTTTAGGTATGGAAGATAGTGCGGAGGCGGATGACACATGGAACAACTGGAAGGCTGCTATGTCGGCCATGCTCCGGATCGATAAGGACGAAGACGGCGACCATCCTGTTGTCGGACAGTTCCAGCAGCAGAGTATGACTCCACATATAGAACAGCTCCGGATGTTTGCGGGCGCGTTTGCAGGAGAGACTGGCCTGACGCTGGATGATTTAGGTTTCCCGAGCCAGAACCCGTCAAGTGCGGAAGCCATCAAGGCAAGCCATGAAAACCTGCGGTTGATGGCAAGGGAAGCACAGAAGTGTTTTGGCGTCGGGCTGCTGAACACTGGATATCTGGCCGCCTGTGTAAGAGATAATACAACATACTTACGGCAGGAAATAGCGGAAACAAGTTTGAAATGGGAACCGATATTCGAACCGGATGCGTCAGCCCTGACTAATATCGGAGATGGCGCGATAAAGATTAACCAGGCTATTCCGGATTATATCACGGCGGAAAAGATGAGATCACTGACGGGTATTTGATATGGACGCTAAAGGGCTTGCTGCAAAAATTGAATCAGAGTATGAAACTGCTATGCGGGTAGATAGAAATATTTCCAGATTGTATGAAAAAGTATCTGCCGGAACAGCAACGTATCAGGAAGCAGGACAATTTGCGTCTATGTCCGGAGAGCATATAGGGAATATACTTGTGAAAAATCTGGAAGAAGTGTTCCCTAACGGCATTACCGTTGAGGAAGCAATGGAGCTAATTCCGCCACCATTACGAAAGAATCAGGAGTATGTTTCGAACGTTACGGCACGGATTCAGAAGACACTGAACGATAAAGCCGGCGTTGGATTAAAACCTGTTCCCGGGATGATGGACGATGCGAAAGTTGCGGAATTTGCAGAAAACGTTGCAAACGGTTATTCTCGCGAACAAATCCTAAAAGAATGTGAAAATATTTCCAGAAAGATAGTTGATGATGCCGCACAGAAAAATGCTGCTGTGCATGATCGTGTCGGAATGCGCGTATTAGTTACTCGCGAATACGATGACGTGGGAGTGCATGATGGGAAGGATCAGTGCCAATGGTGCCTATACCGTTGTGGCGTTGATATGACATACGAGGAAGCATACGCAAAGGGAGCATTTGAACGGCATCCCGGTTGCGGGTGCATAATCACATATACAAGCAAAAAGGGAATTGTCACAAGGCAGTCTTCTGCCGGCGAATATTGGCATGAGGTAAGACGTTAGGAGGGAGTGATGCCGTTGAGAGTGCATACTGAACATGATAACAGCACTTAGGAGGATGATATGGATACCAGACAGGGAAGACAAACCCCTACGGTATCCGTAATACTGCCTTATAAAAAAACAAAAGGGCCAGAAGCTATTGAACTGTACAATGCAAGCGAAAAGACCGCGTTGGAGTGGCAGGAATGTCTTACATATGACATGATGGCCGTTGATGATGAAGGCCTGTGGATTCATCAAAAGTTTGGTTACAGCGTTTCAAGACGAAACGGAAAGTCTGAAATGGCGCTTGCCCGGTGTATTTGGGGACTGAAAAACGGCGAGCGGATTTTATACACCGCGCACAGGGCCAGTACAGCGCACTCAATCTGGGACAGGCTCGGGCGGTTATGTCCGAAAGTTGGGATTGTGGTTGAATCATCGTTTCGCGCGTTTGGCAAAGAGCATCTTTACTGCGAGGGGGACGGGATCATCGAATTTCGGACCCGTACCTCTACGGGCGGTCTCGGTGAAGGCTACGATGTACTTATCATTGACGAGGCGCAGGAATATACACCAGAACAGGATACAGCACTTAAATACGTCGTGACAGATTCAGCAAATCCGCAGACAATCATGTTCGGAACGCCACCGACAGCAATCAGCGCAGGGACGGTTTTTCCCAAATACCGTAAAAATGTGTTGATGGGTGATTCTTACGCATCTGGCTGGGCGGAATGGTCTGTTCCAGAAATGACGGATCCGAAAGATGTGGAAGCCTGGTATGAGACTAATCCATCACTAGGAACGGTCTTGAAGGAACGCACGATCCGTTCAGAAATCGGTGACGATGAAGTTGATTTTAACATCCAGCGGCTTGGCCTTTGGATTAAATACAACCAGAAGTCGGCGATCAGTAAAAACGAATGGTATGCGCTGCAGGTAGATAAGCTGCCGAAACTGAAAGGACAGTTATTCGCGGGCATTAAGTTCGGGCATGACGGAAAAAACGCATCGTTGTCAATAGCCGTACGAACAAGCGACGATCATATATTCCTGGAAGCGGTCGCATGTAGACCGATGAATGCTGGCCTGACATGGATTATTGATTTTTTGGATAAGGCTGATGTGAAAAAGGTTGCCGTGGATGGGAAAAACGGCACGGGGATGATTGAAGATGCGCTAAAAAAAGCACATATAAAAAAAGCTGTTATCCCGACGGTCGGCGAATACATCAAAGCAAATGCCATGTTTGAGATGGCTTTAGCACAGGCAACTATCCAACATATGGAGCAGTCAGCGGCGACGCAGGTCATTACTAACTGCGAGAAACGCGCGATCGGATCTGGTGGCGGTTTTGGATACCAGTCCATGCTTGATGGTGCGGATATATCTATCCTTGACAGTATGATTTTGGCTCATTGGTTGTGCGCAGAATATAAGGCAGTGAAAAAACAAAATATCAGGTACTGAGAGCATCGGATTCCGGTGCTTTTTTAGTGCAAATAAATTACGGATACCACCCGGAAAGTGGGGAAAGGAATAATAATGGCTGAATTTACACCTATTGAAACACAGGAACAGTTTGACTCGATGGTCAAGGAGCGTATTGCACGAGCAGAACGAGCCGCCGCAGAAAAATATAGCGATTATGATGCCGTGAAAACGCAGAACGCAGACCTGACAAACCAAATTGCACAGCTTACTGAGCAGATCCGGAAGCAGACAGAAACAATCGACGGTAATAAAACCGTTGTTGATGATTTAACAGCGAAAGTGCAGGAATACGAGACCGCCTCGGTAAAAACGAAGATTGCGCTGGAGCTGGGGCTGCCGTACCAAATGGCTGAACGTCTTGCCGGAACAGACGAGGAGTCAATACGGAAAGATGCGGAAGCTATGGTCAAGCTTATCGGAGCGCAGAAACCTGTCGCGCCGATCGGGTCGAACGAACCCACGATAACAAATAACGAGTCCGCGACTTGGGAAAAGTTTGCGGCAGAACTAACGAATGAAGGAGGCTATTAAATGGCTAACAAAACTCATGCAGGGACAAACTTCCCGCCTGAATTAGTATCTGAAATGTTTAGCAAAGTAACTGGTCATTCCACGCTGGCAAAACTGTCCGCACAGAAACCGGTTCCGTTCAACGGTGAGACTGTTTTCGTGTTCTCTATGGGCGGCGAGGCTTCTATCGTCGGTGAAGGAGAAAACAAACCGGCAGGCGATGTGGCGATTACTCCGAAGACGATTCGTCCGGTGAAATTCGTTTACCAGCATCGTGTTTCGAATGAATTCATTTACAATGCTGATTCAAAAACAAACTATCTGCGTGCATTCGCAGACGGCTTTGCCAAAAAGATCGCCCGTGGCATCGATATTGCGGCTATCCACGGCATTAACCCGGCAGATCTGGCCGATGCATCTTTCAAAGCCACGAACAGCTTTGATGGCCTTGTAACCGGCAACGTGGTGACATATGCCGCGGCAAATATTGACGCAAATATTGACGCAGCTATCCAGATGGTCATTGCTGACGGAAATGTCGTCAATGGTGTTGCTATGTCTCCGACAGCTGGGGCCGCTATGGCTGCAATCAAAGTCAACGGTGTTCCGCAGTATCCGGAATATCGTTTTGGCGGCAATCCTGACACGTTCTACGGCATGGGCGCGGATGTGAACGGAACCATCTCCGTCACTGGTACTGCTACCGGCTCCCAGACAGACCACGTCATCGTCGGCGACTTCCAGAATGCGTTCCGCTGGGGCTATTCCAAGAATATCCCGCTCGAGGTTATCGAGTACGGCGATCCGGATGGACAGGGCGATCTGAAGAGAACGAATGAGGTTGTTCTCAGAGCTGAAGCGTTCATCGGGTGGGGTATCCTTGATGCTGATTCCTTTGCGCGTGTAAAGGCGTGACATGGAATACCGGAATAAAAAGACCGGTGCTGTAATTGACGTAGAGTCAAAATTGGGCGGCGATTGGGAACCTGTCATGACCCGTGCCGCCCATAAAACAGAAACGAAGAGAACGGGACCGGTGAAAAAGAAAGGACCTGCTAAAAAATGAGCGCATTTGCAACGCTGGCAGAAGTAACTGCCATTACAGGCAAAATATATACGAGCGATGAGCAGGATCGTATCGAGGCGCTCCTGCCATTAGTGTCTAATGCCTTGCGGTACGAAGCCGTAAAAGTTGGCAAAGACATTGATGAAATGATCAACGCAAGCGAAGCATATGCCAGCGTTGTGAAGCTCGTTACGGTGGACATAGTAGTCCGGGCTATGCGTCAGTCTACTGACGGGGAACCGATGAGTCAGGAATCACAGAGCGCACTTGGCTATACATGGTCAGGTACTTATGCGATCCCTGGCGGCGGTGTTTCCGGTGCAATCATGCGGAATGACCTGAAACGGCTTGGACTGCGGCGACAGCGGATAGGAGTGATCAAGTTATGGGAAAACTCAAAGGGGTGCCAGTAACTCTGTTTGATAAGCAGAAGACAGGCGTTGACGGCTTCGGAAAATCGGCATATCAGGATGTGACGATTACTGTCGACAATGTCCTGATCGGCGAACCGTCTACAGAAGACATTACGGAAACATTCAATGTGACCGGAAAACGCCTTGCCTATACGCTCGGGATCCCGAAGGGCGATACTCATACATGGACAGATCGCAAGGTCTCGTTTTTCGGCAAAACTTTCCGTACTTTCGGAGAAGTTACGCAGGGGATTGAAGATCTCATCCCGCTGTCGTGGAACAAAAAGGTTATGGTTGAAAAATATGAATAAACTCTTGCGCTTTGAATTAAACAAGAGTGGCGTGCGTGAGCTTCTGAAAAGCGAAGCAATGCAGAACATTTTGAAGGAGTACGCAGAACAAAAAGCCGGAGAAGCTGGTGAAGGATATTCTGCAGAAGTCCATACCGGGCAGAACAGAGCGTATGCCAATGTCTTTCCAGAGGCACGAGAAGCATATTTTGACAACCTAGAGAACAACACACTGGAAAAGGTAATCCGATCATGATCGAAAAAGTAGTTTTAGACTATCTTGCAACTGAAATAGACGTGCCTGTGATGATGGAAGCACCGGAAGTTCCGTCTGATGATTATCCGGAAGTACCGGAGCGGTTTGTTGTCATTGAAAAGGTTGGTGCAAGCAAATCGAACTGTGCAACAACGGCATCATTGGCAATCCAGTCTTATGCGGAGTCTATGTATGAGGCGGCTGTGTTGGATGAACTAGTACGTAAGAAGATGGACAATATCATCATTCTGGACGCAGTGGCCGGTGTGCGGATGACGTCTAATTATAACCATACGGATCCAAGAACAAAACAATACCGTTACCAGTGTGTTTATGATCTCTATTTCGTATAGGAGGTAAAGCATAATGGCTAATGATTCTACATTAGTATCGTTTGGTAAGCCTAAAGTAGGCGGTGCTATTTATCGCGCTCCGCTTGGCTCTACATTGCCGACGGATGCAACGACTTCACTCGATCCGGCATTTAAATGTCTCGGTTATGTCTCTGAGGACGGTCTGACAAATTCTAACACCGCATCGTCTGAAGAGTTCAAGGCATGGGGTGGTGATATTGTGGCAACATCTCAGACAGAAAAGCCGGATAATTTCAAGTTTAAACTGATTGAGATCCTGAATGTCGATGTCCTGAAGGCGGTGTACGGCGATGAGAATGTATCAGGCACGCTGTCGCAAGGAATCACTGTAAAAGCAAATTCTTCGGAGCCTGAGGCGGCTGTCTGGGTATACGACACCGTGCTTACAAACGGCGCTGTAAAGCGTATCGTGGCCCCGAACGCTAAGCTGCAGACGCTGGCAGATATTGTCTATCGTGATAACGAGCTTGCGGGGTATGATATGACGCTGCTGGCTATGCCGCATAACGCATGGGATGGCGATACACACCGGGAATATATTCTGAGAGCGTAATTTAAACCACAGGAGGAGCACGCGATGAAGGGTAAAACAAAATCCGGTTTCAATTTTGATATCGATAAGGAAGTCTTGGAAGATTATGAGTTTCTTGATAGCTGGGCAACTGCACAGTATGAGGACAATAACAAAATTTTCCAGACCATCACACTTCTGCTTGGCGACCAGCAGAAAAAGAAACTGATCGAACACTGCAGAAACGAAAAAGGACGTGTGCCGGTTACAACTGTCACAAATGAGGTGACGGAAATTATCGACATCTTGTCGGAGGAAGAAGGCACAAAAAAATAGTAGCCCTCGCCGCGATGCTCGCAAAGGACAAAGACGCATTGGTATGTGATCTTGCTGAAACATACCATATATACGACTATAAAGAGCTGCCAGTGAAAACGCTGGCAGTTCTTGCGTCCGGTTTGAGGGAAAACTCGAGAATTATGATGTCAATGCGTGGATATACGTATTTGGCACCTGAATTAGTATTGCCACAGATATATGACATTTTATCTGTTTTGGTATTCAACAAAGAAGATAGGCCGCCGTCAATGACCAGTGTTATGACAGGAGCTACTGCAGAAAAAACGACAAAAGGATTCCAGTCCGGTGCGGACTTTGAGGCAGAGCGCGAACGGCTGATAAAGGAGTATACACATGTCTGATTTAGGACAAGCGTATGTGCAAATTGTACCTTCTGCTGAAGGGATAACTGAAAAAATATCCAGCGTTATAGATCCGGCGATGAATAAAGCCGGTATGACTGGCGGAAAATCGCTTGCCCAGTCTATTGGCAAAAGCTTCGGGACTGTTGGCAAGGGAATGACGGCAATGGTCACTGCACCGCTTGCAGCAATCGGAGCGGCATCCGTGGCAGCATTTAATGAAGTGGATGCTGGTATGGATACGATCATTCAGAAGACAGGAGCCTCCGGAGCAGCATTGGAAGATATGCAGACCGCGCTTGAAGGAATTGCCACGACTGTTCCGACGGACTTTAAAACAGCCGGGGCTGCTATTGGCGAGGTCAATACACGTTTTGGGTTGACAGGCACAGCTCTTGAAAAACTATCTGGTCAGTTTGTGCAGTTTTCAAGTCTTAATAATACGGATGTTTCTACGTCTATTGATAGCGTCCAGAAAGCCCTTGCCACGTTTGGACTCGGAGCAGATAAAGCCGGCGGGTTATTGGATAGACTTAATTCTGTCGGACAAAATACTGGTATTTCCGTGGATAAATTGACGACAGGCTTAGTAAAAAACGGAGCTGCATTCCAAGAGATGGGGCTGAGCATTGACCAGGCGGCTGTGTTTATGGGCAACCTGGAAACATCCGGAGCGGAAAGCGATACTGTTTTGCAAGGCTTACGTCGTGCGCTAAAAAATGCTACGGAAGAAGGCATGTCCATGTCGGATGCGCTCGAACAAATGCAGAATAGTATTTTGAACGGAACAGATAGCATGGACGGTTTGAGTGCTGCGTATGAGCTGTTCGGGCGAAACGGCGATGCTATTTATAATGCTGTAAAAAATGGCACTATTGATTTCCGCGATCTTGGCGCTGCCGTCGATGATGTATCCGGCAATGTGGCCACGACATTTGAAGATACACTTGATCCTGCCGATAAATTTAAGCTTGTTATGAACGAGCTGAAGATTGTTGGGGCAGATATCGGCGCCACAATTGGCGATATTCTTATGCCAGCACTGGAAAAAGTTCGGGATATAATTCAGCGGTTGAAAGAAAAATGGGATGCGTTATCGCCAGGGACACAGGAAATGATCGTGAAAGCAGCTATGATAGCAGCGGCAATCGGGCCAGTATTGCTTGGCATTTCTACTGTGATCACAACGGTTTCCACCCTTATGACTACATTGCGTACGATGTCTACTATAATCAATGTGCTGTCAATGGGGCCGCTCGGGCTAATCGTTATCGCTATTACGGCAGCGGTTGCAGCAGGTGTGCTGTTATACCAGAACTGGGATGAAATTTGTGCGTGGGCCGGTGAGCTGAAGCAGAAAGTTGTTGATGCTTGGAATAATCTAAAAGAGAAAGTGGTTGAATTTGCCTCAAACATAAAAGAAAAAGTTACAGGGGCTTGGGATACTATGAAAACTAAGGTTTCTGGCGTTACGGACAAAATCAAAACTACTGTTTCAGACAAGTTTAATAGCATTAAAAGCACTATTTCGAACGCCTGGGAAAACATGAAAACAAATACGTCCAACGCATGGAACAATATCCAGAACAAAATATCTCAAAACGGTGGCGGAATCCGTGGCGTTATTGCTACTGCAATGGAAGGATACAAATCCGTCTGGTCGAATGGTTTTTCATTTTTAGACAAGGTGACTGGTGGCAAATTGTCATCTATATACCAGTGGTTTGTCAGTAAATTCCAGGCTATTCAAAATTTCATTAGCCCCGTTGTTAACTGGTTAAAAGGGCTTTTCAATTTCCAGTGGAGCCTTCCGCATATAAAGCTGCCGCATTTTTCGTGGTCATGGATTGATCTTGGTGGTGTCATAAGCATACCGCAGATATCTGTATCTTGGTATAAAAAGGCGTATGATACCCCGTATTTATTCACAGACCCGACAGTGGTCGGCGGCAGAGGTTTCGGTGATGGCGGCGGCTCTGGTGAAATTGTATACGGCAGGGATCAGCTGATGCGTGATATTGCGGAAGCGTCGTCCGGAGAAATTACAATCAATGTATATCCGTCTGCAGGCATGGATGAGAGAGCGCTTGCTGACATGGTACAACAGAAACTCGCACAACTTCAGCGGCAGAAGCGAACCGCGTGGGGGATGGCATGAGCTTTTTAGAAGATAATGGCTATTTGGTATTTGACGGCGTGAAATCGTCGGATTATGGCGTATGGATCAATGGGCGCGATACGTATAACGCGCCCGCACGCCGATATAAAGAATATATTGTTCCGGGCCGGAATGGAACGCTTACGATCGACGAGGGCGCATTCGATGAGCAGGAAGTAACATATCCGGCTTTTATCGTGGATGATTTCAACACAAATGTTGAGGCATTCCGTAATGAACTGATGTCACGGAATGGATACGTACGCATGACAGACTCCTATCATCCGTATGAGTATTACATGGCAAAGTACATGAGTGGGCTGGATGCTGATGTTATGCCGTGGGGTCGTGCTGGAAGGTTTGATTTGAAATTCAAACGTGATCCGCGCCGGTTTTTGCTATCAGGGGAAGAGCCTGCGACGTATCCCACGGAAAATTTATTGCCAGACAGTTATAATGGGTCAACAACTGGGAGTAGTATACAATGGCGAGAAATTGGCGACGGAACTGTTGCGGCATCTGGGCAAGCAGATCCCGGCGTTAACAACACTTTTTTTCTAGTACAAAATGATTCTCTGCCATTATTACCGGGGGAAACTTATAAATTAACAGGAGGTCGAAACGCAAGTCTAAAGATTGTCGTAAAACAATATATTGGCTCAGTGTATACGGTGCGCAGTGATGAGGGAAGCGGTATTACGTTTACCCATGTAGATGGCGCAACATATGATTGCTATATTTTGGTCGGCCCTGGGGTAAGACTTGCATATGAAGTGATTTTTAAACCTGCAATAAGAATAAATATTGACTATACAGTTAATAACCCAACACTATTTCCGTCGAAACCGCTGATCCGTGTGACAGGATCGGGGACAGTAGGAATCGGAGACGAGACAATCACAATCGCATCCGGGTACGATTATGTAGACATTGATTCAGAAATACAAAACTGTTACTGCGGCAACCAAAATGCAAATGCCGCTGTCACGTTTTCAAACCGAGAATTTCCAGAGCTACAGCCGGGGTTAAACGGGGTCACTTTTGGAACCGGTATTGAAAGTGTGCAGATCACGCCTAGGTGGTACAGGATATGAAACCTATTTTATTTGATGGAAGTGCAACAAATTTTAACACGCAGGGAATTGGTGCGCTTTCTGACTGTATTTCGGCCCTTGTTACGGAACAGCGCAACGGCATATATGAACTTGAATTCACATATCCGATTACTGGTGTGCGTTATGAAGATATTACGGCCGGACGTATTGTGGTTGTTTCGCATGATGAACGGAAAGATTTGCAGCCGTTTATCATCTATCGCATTTCGCGCCCGATCAGCGGCGTTGTGACCGTCAATGCGCATCATATTTCCTATGAATTGAGCAATATTATTGTCGGGCCATATGAGGCGACCAATATCGGCACAGCTTTTGACGGCTTCCATGACCACGCCATGACGGACAATTCATTTACTTTTTGGACGGACAAGACTTCTGCCGGAACATTTAAAGTATCCGCCCCGGCATCTGTTCGTGCACTTCTCGGTGGCACATCCGGATCTATCCTTGATGCTTTTGGTGGTGGCGAATACGAGTTTGATAACAGAACAGTTAAATTATATCAGCATCGTGGCAATGATAATGGTGTTACCATCCGATATGGCAAAAACCTGACAGATATAACAGCCGAGACTGATGCAGGAAGCTTGTATAATGCCGTAATCCCATACTGGTCTAACGCAGAGGACACCATAGTATATGGCGGGATAGTGCAAGGGAATGGCTGGATTACACGGGAAGAAATATGGACAGATGAAGGAAGTCTGCCGATTCAAGACGAAAACGGCGAAACGATCACTTTCCGTTCGTCTCTACGGCAGGTTGTACCGATGGACTTGTCTGGGGAATTTTCTGAAGCACCTACAGTCGCACAGCTTGAGGCACGGGCGCAGACGATCCTCAATAACAATGAGCCGTGGATTCCGAAAGTCAATATAAATATTGATTTTATCGCTTTATGGCAGACAGAGGAATATAAGAATATTGCTCCGCTTGAGCGTGTGAGTTTATGTGATACCGTCACTGTCCAGTACGCAGAATTAGGCGTCGATGCTACCGCAAAAGTTATACGGGTTGTGTGGGATGTACTCGCAGAGCGGTACAGTGAGATGGAACTGGGAGATGCCAAAACCAGTTTCGCTGACGTTCTCATGGCGAATACAGATGAACGGATTGACGGAAAGATAAAAGACTTGACGACGTATACAGATATGACAAACGCCATAGCACACGCCACCGAGTTGATAACAGGTGGTATGGGCGGGCATATCGTATTTCTGTATGATTCCAATGAGCATCCAACAGACATGCTTGTTATGGACACGGACGATGTGTCAACCGCGGTTCATGTGCTCCGGATTAACGTCAATGGCATCGGCTTCAGTTCAAACGGGATACAGGGACCTTATACATCGGCCTGGACACTGGATAGTCGCTTCAATGCTGATTTTATTACTGCGGGCACCATGAGCGCTGCACGGATTCACGGTGGCACACTGGTACTTGGTGGTGTCAATAATGGCAACGGCGCGATTGTCGTATATGATGCGTCCGGGAATGTAATAGGCAGGTGGAATAATGCCGGGGTTGAAATAAATGGCGGCATAATCCGTACAACAGACGGGTCGCGAACATCGTCCGTGGAATCCGGGTACACAAAATATTATACAGGCGACTTGTATAATAATAGCGAGATCGGGAGCATCGGGACAAGATCGTATCAAACCGAAGGTTATTATGGGCTAGAAATGGACATTGCCTATGACGCAGACGGAATAGGCTGGTATGCAAGCCAAAATGCGGCAAATACAAATTATGATCCGGTGCTTGTATATGTACGAGATGGCGGGATAATATCATCAGGCGGAGTTGTTATAGACGATGCAATATATGCAAACAGGGATTTTGTTATTACATCTGGCTACAACCTTTACGGGTCCGAAATAATGAAGTGTGAGTTAGTAGGTTGCAGAATTGATGATCCTGTTTGGAAAATGGATTCAACTAATTACAACGGCGTTACTGCCAGCACGATAAATTTTATCTTGCCGACATCAGTATCTAACAAGGGAACTATTACCGGTTATAGACAAAACTGCCAAATGACATTTAAGCACGGAATCTTAGTGCAATGTACTTTGCCTTTATCGTAAGGAGGGAAAATGCAACCATTCAACATAAGCGTTCTCCAGGCAAAAAACGAACTTAATCATGCGGTCAAAACAATCGGTATAAAATATGATTTGCCCGGCATTGTAATTGATTTGATTTTAGCGGAAATACTCGCAGACGAACGGCAGGCGCACTTGGCATTGATGTCAGAACAGTATGCGCAGAGGGGGGAAGAAAATGCAGATACACGATCTGAACACAAAAGCACTGACTAATCCGGCGTATGTGGCGTTCGACGATGGCACGGACACGTACAAGGCAGATTTTAAAGCGGAAATTGATAATGCGGCGGCTGATGCAGTTGCAGATGCAGACCTGACCGACAACACGGTTGCATTTACTTCCGGGGATGCGGAAAGTCCGACAGAGTGGACTGAAGTAGATGTTCTGACAAGCGGCCTGCCGATCAAGACGCTGTTCAACCGTATTAGTACAATGATCAAGAATGTCCGATGGTTGTATTCTAAATTTGGGACGACAGACATATCATCTATTGGCGGAGGAACGGTAACGGGTGCGATTAGTAGTTTAAACAGTAAGACAAGCGGAAACGGAACAGCTTCTAATAAATACGGTAATTGTACTTATTCATGGATGAAAAAAGCCGGAATAGTAACAATGTATTTTAATTATATACCTAGTCAAAATATTAGTTCATCATCTGGTTCTTTCTCTCTGTCCAATATTCCATTACCCGAATCACCATATATAGAAGGAGCGACAACTGACCCAGATGCATCCGCGACAGTATTTGGTATTGTACAGTTAAGCTCAGCGGGTGATGTTTATTTTAACGGGCCGCGAACCGCAAACCACACCTATCGAGGAACTATTACGTATGTTGCAAATTAAATGACAATTTAGTTCACCAACCGCACCTAAATGGGTGCTTTTTTATTGAGGGGTAATAACATGGCTCTTAATATCATCACAGCAAAATTTTGTTCCGGGGCTACGCAGGCGTGAGCGTCCGAGGCGTGGCAGTATGATTACGGTCAGGTGCTGAAGTTTGACGGCGTTGACCTGCCAGAAGAATATATGGATGACATGGAATTATATAAAGTAGTCCGCAAGGCATATAATGATGCCAATGAGGATTATTTAAAAGAACAGGCCGCAATCGTTTGTGAATATTGCCCTAATAACCCACAAAACAATGGGAGTGGAATATGCTCTTGCATACTGGGAATGCCACGAGCAACTTGCTGACACAACAACTGATTTAAAGATACCATTTAATTAGTCGGGGCATCCCTTCGGGGGTGTCCTTTTTCATGCCGGAAGGAGGCACAGAAATGCACATTGACATCATAGTAACTCTTGCGGTTGCCGTGTTCGGCTCGACAGGCTTCTGGACGTGGCTCATGAACCGCAACAAGAAAAAGAGTGCGGAAGCGCGTCTGATCATGGGCCTTGCCTACTCCGAAATCATCAAGCGGTCAGAGCATTACATCAAGCGCGGATACATCGAAACGGAAGAATACAACGAACTGAACAAGTACCTGTATCAGCCATATTCCGAAATGGGCGGGAATGGAACCGCGCAGAAACTTATGACCGAAGTGCAACAGCTTCCGACAAGTAAGGAGGAATGACCATGCTGGATAACAAAGTATACGACGTTCTCAAATGGATCGCGCTAATATTCCTGCCGGCGTTTGCGGTATTTTACGGAGCGGTCGGCCCTGTCTGGGGATGGTTCCGTCCGGATGACGTGGTGTTTACCATCGTAGCCGTCGATACCTTCCTGGGCGCGCTTTTAGGCATCTCAACCGCGCAGTATAACAAGGGGGCATGACCATGGCAACAGCGCAGGACATACTTGACGTAATGCGCGGCTGGCTCGGTACGGCATCGCATCGGACTATCATTGATATCTACAACGCACATACACCACTTGCAGTCGGCTACCGCATGACCATGCAGGACGCGTGGTGTGATGCGACTGTTTCCGCGGCGTTTATCCAGTGTAATGCCGTGGACGCGATCGGCGGGACTGAGTGCGGCGTTGAGCGACATATCCAGCTGTTCAAAAGGGCTGGCATCTGGGAAGAAGACGGCACGGTAACTCCGGAACCTGGATGGATCATAACATTCAACTGGGACGATAAAACGCAGCCGAACGATGGATTTGCTGACCACATTGGCATTGTTGAGTCTGTAGTCGGCAGTACGGTCAATACCATCGAAGGCAACTGCAATGGGCGCGTGGCGCGGTGTTCGTATGCTGTCGGGTACGGCAATATCCGCGGGTATGCGAAACCGAAATACGGAAAACAAACGAAGCCGGTCGAAAAGAACTATTTGCTTGCTGCGGATGTCTCTGAGTTCCAGAAGGAAATAAACTGGGAACTGTTCAGTAAGGCGGTCGATCTGGTCATCATTCGCGCCTACAATGGAAAACGCGCTGATTATTACTGGGAGCGCAATGTTGCTATGGCTGAGAAGTACAAGGTGCCATATAGCGTGTATATGTTCTCTCAGGCGCGGACAACGGCAGAGTCAAAGCAGGAAAACGCGGAACTGATCAAGATGCTTGCCGGGCATCGTCCGCAGTATCCGGTCTATCTCGACAAGGAAAATACAAAAGATGTGGACTATTCCCGGACGGCGCGGCTGGTCGCGGAACAGTTTTACGACGATCTGTCTGCAGCGGGATACATTCCCGGACTGTATACGGGGTGGTATTTCTATGATAAGAACCTTGACGGCGTAAAGACCGATTCGCTGTGGTTGGCGTCATACGGATCTAACGACGGAAACGCACAGGACGGATATAAACCGCCGTACAACCTTGATGGCTGGCAATATACCAGTGTTGCCCGTGTGGACGGCGTAACGGCGAATACAGTTGATCTGAGCCGGTGGTATAAAGAATATACCACAGCACTTCCGACGCGGATCGAATACAAAGCACACTGTCAGAAGCACGGATGGATGCCGTGGAAACATAACGGCGAATGGGCCGGGACGACCGGGGAAGGTAAGCGGCTCGAGGCGTTGTGCATTAACCCGCCGGAAGGTGTAGAACTGGAAGTGCTGGTGCACTTGCAAGGCATTGGTGACAAGACGTACACCGGGATCACGCACGGCAACGACATCGTGATTGGGACGGTCGGCGAGTCACGACGCATGGAAGGCATACGCATTAAATGCGTACAAAACCCGACGGGCAAGCGGTTATACTATCAAGTCCATTGTCAGTCCTACGGCGATCTTCCGGTATGCACCGAGGGCGAATTTGCCGGCACGCGCGGACAGTCTAAACGCATGGAAGCAATACGCATCGGATTTAACTAAGGCGGTACGGAGGCGTCCGTATCGTGGCGGTTATCCTCCTGTGGGCGGTGCTTGGGTGTGATTTCATGCCTGGGCGCCGCTTTTTTACTTGCGAATGTTGCAAATAATGTGATAAAAAACTGTGTAGACCGCATAAATAAAGGATTTCCAGTTTGGCTACGGACCAAAAGGTCGGGAGTTCGAATCTTCTACCGCACGCACTAAGCAAAAGCCCCGAAAAGCCTATGTTTCTAAGGCTTCCGGGGTTTTTTCATGTCTTGAAGTGTGGATGTTAAAAAGGGGAAAAACGGACAAATATGGACCATTCTGGACATATTAGTGTTGCAAATGGTGTGACAAATTTGTGAGAACTAAGCGGAATCTTGCGTGGCTGTCTCAGGATCTGGAGTTAGCCCCATCTGCTTTGCTGCGAGCATAAGAGTGTCACCATCAGCATGGTCGTAGATATTGGCGGTTGTCTTTATATCTGCATGGCCCATGAGGTCTTTTGCAATGCGGACATCCACACCCTTTTTCTTCAAATCCGTGCAGTATGTGTGCCGGAATAGGTACGGGACGAAATCATCAGCAAGTACAGAAACAATAATTTTGTTCCGATATAACTTTGCCCCGAGGGCGATATCCATTTCACGTTTCAGCCGTGCAGACAAGCGGTCATATGTCTGCTGGGTGTGGTGTTTCTTGCGCTTTGTGAGCGCACACAAGCCGCAGAGATGTATTCCACACAGCTTGCCCTGTAATTCCTTGGGTATTGGCACTAAACGATCTGAATTCTCCGTTTTAGTGCCTCGTATGTGAAGGAAAGGCACACCGTCCAGTTCCAGCACATCCTCATATTTCACTTCAGCGGCCTCAGACGGCCGACATCCGCAGTACAGCATCAGCTCAAACAGAATAAATCGTGGATCTATCTCTGCCACCTTCAAAAATGCAGCGCGTTCGACCGGTGTCAGGCTCCGGCGCTTGTTGGTATACCCGGTCGGCCGGATCAAATCGTCTGCAGGGCTCTTCGGAATCATATTATTCTTTTTGGCCGTGTCGAAGTAAAAACTGAGTTCCTGGGATGTTTTAGTGATCATGCTTTTTGAGGTCCCGGATAGACTGTTCAGGATCTTCTGACACTCAAGCGGCGTGATCCGTCCGATCGGCATCTGGCCAATGTACGGCAAGATGTGATTTTTCAGCCTGCTGCGGATCTGCGTCATGTATTTAGGTGATACGTTCGGTTTGTACGTGTCCAGTGCTATGTCTGCCCACACATGGAACAGCATAGAAGAGGACCGGACTGCTTCACCGGCAGACAGCTTTCGCTTTAATTCTTCGCGTTTTATGATGGCCTCTTCCAGTGTTTTACCTCGGACATAGTGCCGGACCCCAGAAGAGTCCGTGAAGGTTTTGGTGACGTAGGTATATTTGGTCATTTGATAATCACCCAGCCTTTCCTTCTGTTTTTTCCTGCGTGTCAGCTTTGAATTTTGCGTAGCTTAGAAGCTCTGTACGGCTTTCAGAAGGCATAGAACGAAACAGACGGAGAAGTTCACGTTCTGATTGTGTGAGCGCTTCTCCTGAGGCTTGTGGAGCGTCAAGACCATATAATTCCGATACGGAGACATTCAATAATTTAGAAATTGCAAAAAGCATATCCGCATCCGGTTGTGCGCTGTTCCGCTCCCACGTTGAAACGGTCGTACTTGCCACGTTCAAAGCTGATCCGAGTGCTTTCTGTGTGAACCCGGCACGCTTCCGGTACATAGCTAAATTCTCAGCAAGTCTGCTGCTGATTTCATTTTTCATTATCCTCTCCATTCTTCCCCTCATCATCATTATAACAAAACTACGGAATAATTGAATAATCATATTGACATTCCAATAAATCCGTATTATTCTTTAGGAGGTACGGAAAATACGTAGTTTTCAAGAAAGGAGGTACGGAATTGATAGCAGGCAAAATTAAGAAGTTCATGGAAGACAACGGTATTTCTCAAGCGTGGCTTGCAAGGAAACTTGACATCCCGCCCGCGACAATGAACGGGATTTTGAATGGCAATCAGCAGTTAAAAGCCGACATGTTCATTCAAATTTGCAAACTGCTGAGAGTGTCACCGGAAGAAATCGGAGGGGATTGACATGATCCGCACAGACATAGCAAAAGAACTCCGCCGCTTCACCGGCAAGGGCACGATCCGTGCGAGCGAGGTGGCCGCGTTCCTGGGAGACAAAAACGTCAGCAGGGTGAAACGGAAATACCTGATCGGTCTGGAAGCAATCGGCGGCAAGGCGTACCTGATCCCAGAAGTGGCGGAACGGTTAAAGGAACAGTGTGTGATGAAATGAGGTGGTTATCGTGCCGTATGTTTATCGGTACACAGATAAAAATGATGATGCAGTTAAATATGTTGGAATAATCAAAAATGAATCAAATTTCCCAAAACGCTTTGAACAACATCGTCGAGATAGTTGGTTTCCGGATGGAAATTGGCTCATTGAATACGTCGAAGTTGACAGTGTTACTGATGCCGAGGCACTTGAAGGCCATTTAATTCATGAATACAGAACATACGATTATTACAACAAAGCAAAAGCCAGTTGGGGGCGATGTACATTTGCGCCTGACCCGAACAGTATAAAATGGAAGATTTATAAAGAAGGTGATTTGTTCCCAAGATCGTTGGCTGATCGTATCGACAATATTTATCACGAACTAATAGCGATTAAATATACGCAAAACGATTTGGAGTTTCAGCTAAACGCACTTGAAAAAATAATTGATAAAGACGCGCAGGCTTTAATCCGCAAGTGGGCAGAAGAATGCGTAGTGGACAATGGACAACTTTTTTTTACTTGGCAACGACGCAATGATCTAAAAGTCACTAAAAAATCTTTCGAAACGCTGTTCGATAATTATCTCGAATGGCAAGCTGAAAACCTATCAGATTATGAAATCAACAATATAGATGAATTTAAAAGGAGGATAAGGCGGAACAGCCGTTTGCGTGACATATGCGATGAAGAAGGAATTTATGCAGTTCTGGTAGGCAGCGAAGAATATCGTGCATACGAAAAAATAAGAAGAGAAATAGACAATGAAGACATGAAAAAACTAGAAGATATTTGGAAATGTGTAGGCTCAACACAATAAGGGGAGAAAACAATGAGACTGAAGGGGAGATACATCAATGACAATTTGGTACTGAAACACGAACCGGCCGGCGTATTCGAGGACCCGATCGGTGAAGGAATAGCGGAGTTGCGCGTGGAACCGCTGGACGTTGTGTGCATCGTGCCGCGACCGGTCCAGAGAAAGCGTTCACACAACAATATACGCAAAGCGCTGGTCCTGCTTAGCTGCATTGCGCTGCCGGTTGGCTTCGTGGCCTGCGCTGATGCACTGGCAAGCAGTCCGCAGCTGTTCTTCGGAAGTTTTGCCGCGTGCTTCGGATGGCCGGCGGTTGTGTTCTGGGCAAATTACAGAGACTGAAAGGAGGATAACCACTATGACACTTTATGACCTTACTGACGAATACCGCTTACTCCTGGAGCTTGCCGAGGATCCTGACGTGAATCCGGAGACACTGCAGGACACTCTCGAAGCGCTGGGCGGCGAAATCGAGGACAAGGCAGACGGCTATGCCAAAGTGATGAAGCAGCTGGAAGCGGATGCTGCTGCACTGAAAGCGGAAGAGAAACGGCTTGCACGTCGCCGGTCAGCTTGCGAGAACAGTATCGCTCGAATGAAAAAGGCCCTGCAGTCAACGATGGAAGTAACCGGCAAGACGAAATTTAAGACGAACCTGTTTTCGTTCTGGATCCAGAAGAACGCGCCACGGCTTGTTGTTGACAATGAGAAGAAAGTCCCGGCTGAGTATTTTGTCCAGCCTGATCCGGTCCGAAATGACGAGGCTATCAAGAAGGCGCTAAAAGATGGAGCTGCATATGATTGGTGTCACCTCGAACAGTCTGCGAGTTTGAGAGTGAAATGAGGTGTCAGCAAATGGCGACAACATGGGCCGAACAGGACTTTGAGGAACGGGAAGAAGAGCAGGAGCGGTGGTTGGCATCCAGACCGGTATGCGATATGTGCCAAGAGCCGATACAGGAAGACTTCTATTTCGAACCTGAACCGGGCGACTGCCTGTGTGAGGATTGCTTCCGGATGTATGCACGGGACAACTTTATGAAGCTGATCCCAGACGAAGAATGACCGCTTGAGCGAGGGGACGCACAAACGGCCAAAAATGAAAACACGAACCTGTCAATTCGCAATACCAGTATAACACACTGGAGAAAGGAACGTAAATGGGAATACCTGTATTAATCATTGGAAAAAGCGGATCGGGAAAATCCGCATCACTTCGCAACTTCAAACCGGAAGAAATTGACATTATCAATGTTGAAGGTAAGCCGCTGCCATTCCGGAATACTCACAAAACAATCAACACAGACAAATACAAAGAGGTGGCTGAAAACGTAAAAGGATCTGAAAAGCAGAGTATCGCAATAGACGATGCCGGATACCTGATCACAAATAGTTTCATGCGCGGACATAGTGCCGCAGGATCTGGCAATTCAATCTTTACATTCTACAACACGATTGCAGACGATTTCTGGAAGTTAATCACATTCATAAAAGGCAAGGGAGTCGCTCCGGACAAAATCGTGTACATTATGATGCATGAAGACCAGAACGATTTTGGACAGATTAAGCCAAAAACGCTCGGAAAGATGCTGGATGAAAAAGTCTGTATTGAGGGAATGTTTACCATTGTATTGCGGTCTGTATTCCATGATGGTGGTTACTTTTTCAAAACGAAAACAGACGGCTTGGATGTTTGCAAGACTCCGATCGGGATGTTTGAGAACGCAGAAATTGAGAATGACCTGAAGGCGGTGGATACTGCGATCCGGGAGTATTACGGACTGGAGGCCAAGTCTGATGACTAACGAACAGAAAGCCCCAAAAGGAAATTACAAACAAGTCTATTACAAGGGGAACAGGCTAAAGCATTATACAACGTCTATGATCCCGGAAGACGATTATTTGCAGACGGATGTATGGCGAGAACTTCGTAACGAACGGTTAAAACTCGACCATTATCAGTGCCAGTATTGTGGCACTGCAAATAATGTGCAGGTGCATCATCTTAAATATCCGTCTATATGGGGCATGGAAGATGTTGAAGCCGATCTTATAACATTATGTGCTTCTTGCCATGCGGAAACACATAAACACGATATCGCGAAAGCGGTAAACATTGAAAATCTATTTTAAGGAGGTTAAAAAATGCCATTACCCAAATACGACAAATCAAAAAGACGCAAATCATTCCAGTTGCTGCCGAAAGGCGCGTATGTGGTCACGATCAAGAACGCAAAAGAGGAAAAGTGGCCGTCAGGCGATGAAGTGATCCGTATCGCGTTCGACATTGCGGAAGGTGAGCAGAAGGGATTTTATCAGTCTATGTTCGACAGCAACGCCAACGAAGACAAGAAATGGCCGGCTGACGCGATATTCAGTTTGAATGTTCCGAACGACAACAGTCAGCAATATGTCTGGGATAACTGGAACACATTCTTTGCGGATCTGGAAGACAGCAACGGCGGTTTTGTGTTCGGTGGCGATATTAAGACGCTGAAAGGCAAGCTGATCGGTGGAAAGTTCCACAACCATCAGTCCGAGTACAACGGGAACGTGTACGACCACATCCAGTTGAAATGGACCTGTCCGGCTGACGATGTCCGAAACGGCAAACCCGGAAGGATGCCGAAGGACAAGCTGATAACCGGATCGAGTTCTGCGGCAACCGGCTCCGATGGCTTTATGTCTGTCCAGGAGGCTGCTGATGACGAAATTCCGTTCTGATGGATAACTTTGAAGTCAGAGAAGTCCTGAAGACTTTCCGGATCATAGCGGATACCAGAGAGCAGCGCACTCCGAAGTCAGAGGAACGCTTCCGGGCATTTGGGGTGCCTGTTCAACGGGCAACGCTGTCATATTGCGATTACTGCGGACAGATAACGCTGCCGAATGGCGACCTGTATCAGACAGGATCCGCAATAAAGCCGGCTTGTTGTATCGAGCGAAAGATGAGCCTGGACGAATTGGCAATGTGCTTTACCAGGGGCAGGGATCGCTTCCGACGTGAGTTTGAACGAGCATCCGACGCAGGGGCAAAGGTCTTTCTGTTGATAGAAAATGGAAGCTGGGAAGCAATCATGCAGCACAGATATAGAAGCCGGTTCAACGCAAAGGCATTTGAGGCAACGCTGACAGCCTGGGCGATCCGGTACAACATTGTTCCGCTGTTCTGCAAGTCAGATACTTCCGGGGAGTTGATTAAGGAAATTCTATACAGAGATATGAAAGAACGGTTGGAGAGAGGTGATTTTGATGGCAGCTGAAAACGAGTCCGTAATCATCTATCAGACATGGTTTGAGTCTGTCGCACTTCTCGGAGCAGATAAACAAGTTAAAGCAATGATGCAGATCATCCGATACGGCTTATACGGCGAAATGCCGGACAACTCTGATGACGTTGTTCTCCAGGCGGTCATGATGACATGGTTCGCACAGGTGGACGCCCAGAAGAAACACAAGAAGGGCGGCGCGCCAAAAGGAAACAAAAACGCAAAAGGGCACGGTGCTCCAAAGGGAAATCAGAACGCGCAGAAAAACAAACAACAAAAACAAACAACCCTTAATGTAAATGGGAATGTTAATGGCAATGAGAATGCCAATAACAATGACCATAACCTTCCTACGGTCGGTTCCCCTGCTATTGACGAGGCAGGGAACGCGACCTCGGAAGGAGAGCCGGGTTGGATAAGGAAGGATGAATGATGCGGGATTTGTACGAATTCGACAAAGATGACGCATTCAGGTTTGCGGATGTGATTGGTGTGGAAGTGTTCCAGAAGGGGAAAGAGCTGCATTTCAAATACTGCCCATATTGTCATGGCGGACCGCATAAAGACAAGGACACGTTCGCAATCAATCTCGATACTGGGACCTGGAACTGCAAGAGAGGATCATGCGGAAGAAAAGGCAATATGATCGTGCTCGCACAGGACTTTGAAGCGTTTTCGCTTGGAGATGTCGGAATTGATGATTATTACTTGAAGCGAAACAGATACCGGAAATTCATACGGAGGGCGATCACTCCAAAGGATGCAGCTATCAGATATATGGAAAGCAGAGGCATCAGCGAGGAAATCACAAAGAAATATGAAATCACGGTAGACAAAAGCAATGACGACATTATCGTTTTCCCGTTCATGGATGAGAATGACGAAATGTGGTTCGTGAAATACAGAAATACAACATTCAAGAAGGGAGAAACAACAGGAAGCAAAGAATGGTGTGAAGCAAACCGGAAGCCAATCCTGTTTGGCATGAACCATTGCAACTTTGAAAACAAGACAATCGTGATGACGGAAGGGCAGATCGACTCACTCAGCTGCGCAATGGCCGGCATCGAGAATGCAGTCTCCGTGCCTCTTGGGAAAAACGGATTTACATGGTTTCCGCACTGTTTCAATTTTATAAGCCGGTTCGATGAACTGGTAGTGTTTGGAGACTATGAAAATGGAGAAATATCATTACTCGATGGCATGAAAACAAGGTTCCGCGGAACCGTGAAATCTGTCCGGCCAGAAGACTATCGAGACTGCAAAGATGCAAATGAGATCTTGCAGAAGTACGGAGCGGAAGCAGTCAGGAAGTGCGTTGAGAACGCAGAGCCGATCCCGGTTCCCAGACTGAAGAAATTCAAAGACATACAGAGAATGTCCCTTGATGATCTAGACTGGATGAGGACGGGAATATCGGAAATCGACAAACGCTGCAAATTCTATTTTGGAGAATTGATCATCCTGACCGGCGCGGCTGGAGACGGCAAGTCAACAATGGCATCCCAGTGGGCGGCAATGGCGATGGATCAGGGTTATCCGACAATGATTTATTCTGGGGAAATGCAGTCGTGGAGCGTCAAAAACTGGATGGTGTTCCAGATAGCAGGAAAGCACAATCTGAACGAATATGACGGCTTAACTGATGAGATGTACCAGAAGATTACGGATTCAGAGATGTGCAACAGGGTTTTTATCTATGACCCGCCTGATGAGGAAGAGGATGACAATCACACTCAGGAATATCTGATAGAAACCATTCTGACCAGTATTAAACAGTACGGAGTCCGGTTTATCGTAATCGACAATCTGATGACGGTCATGGACTATGACGGGACGCTGGAACTAAATGACGCACAAACGGTATACACTCGGAAGCTGGCAAAGATAGCACAGAAACACAACGTGATCATTCTGCTGATAGTACATCCGCGAAAAAGTAATTCCAGAACGTTCTCAAATGATGACATTGCAGGATCATCCAACATTGTGAACAGAGCGCACAAAACGATCCGATATTCGCGGATGACGCTTGGAAGCGGAAAAAGCTTCGTGGATCTATCCGGAAATGCTTGGGATGAAGAAACAATCTCAGACGCGCCGATCAGAGAACTGACTGTCATGAAGGACAGGCTTACCGGCGAAACGATAACCAAAGGAATACCGCTTTATTTCGAGAGAGAGACAAAACGAATATCAGAAACGCAAGACTTCGGATGGCGGTTTAGCTGGGACAAGTCCGATGGATGGACTGACCAAAGCGATCTGGATGAAATTCCGTTCTGAGAGGTGACAGCATGGATCTGAAAACATATCACACAATCTGGAATGAGTCCTGGAAGTATTTCAAGACGTACGCCGAACAAATGCCAATGGATGAGGCCGCATGGGAGCGTGCGATCCGGATGACCAGCGAGTTCGTGAAACAGCACCCAGAAAACGAAGCATTCGCCAGGGCGATGATTCTGACGGTAGAACACGAATTGGAAGAGAGAGACAGAGAAGCACACAAAGGAGGAACAGCATGAAATACAAAGTAAGAATCACGCAGCGCATCGATTACGGACAGGACATAGTCGGCACGTTTGTCAGCATGATGGATGTGCAGGCACTGATTGAAACCGTATTTGCACATTTTGAAAATGTACGCATAGAAATCGAAGTGGCCATGGATGAAGGCGAGGTGGCTGAAAATGAGTGATTACAAAGTTCGCTGCATTATCAAACGACCTGACGAGGAATATGGTCATGTGACGAATATCAGCACGTCCCTGAAAAACCTGCAGAACATCGTGGAAGGAAATATTGAAATGGTCACGCTATTCGATGGCCTGGGCGGTAAGAAGCTGGTGCTGATCTGCAACGAGGAAGGAAAGCTGAAGGACCTGCCGTTTAACTTCGTTTTCATGAATGATTTCGACGGAGTGGACGCCATAGTCGGCGATGCAATAATCATCGGAGCGGAAGGCGAGGAACTGTGTGACGTGCCGATTAGCTTCGGCGATTGGAAAGAGATGTTGGACGCATGGGGGAATTGAAGATGATGAAATGGATAAAAACAGGGCGCGTTGTATGGGCCAATGGAGAGTCTACGACGACATATAAAACGACAGATGGCAAATATCAGATTGAGAGCCGGAAGCGCAACATTCCGCACGCCAACAGGGAGGGCTATTGGCAACACACATCTTACTTCCTGATTTCGCCGGACGGCGTAGAAACGGAATACTACTCACTGAGAGATGCAAAGGCGGCAGTGGAGGTGAGCGAATGAGTGCAGGCGATAAAATCCAATGCACCTGCCTGACAGACGCATTCGTCAAGATGGACGACCTGATCCGGCAGGGGTATGGAGTGGAACTGGAGCACAACAGACGGAAGACGACGATCACGATTACGGAGACACCGAAAGATGATGACGCTTAGAGATTTGTTTAATGTATTATGGACAATCACAGAAATCGAAATCACAGCCAGAGACCCGAATATACATTATCTGCATAGTTGGGCGTACGGTCCTGAGGTGCTTACGAAGGAATCAAGACATCAATACTTTGACCGCATGGAAGGCAAGCTCACCGCCGTTGAGGTCAAGATAAATGCTCATGGCGATGAGACACGAGGCGGTTCCGAAATCGGATGGGGTGTAAAAGAAAAGTTGTTTCCAAAAGAGCTGATTGACGCTCCCGTGACGCACCTCGGTGTGATGAATCACCATAATGGCGAACACAAGATATGGGCAGACGTGGAAATGTCGGAACTGACTGCGATAACACTGATCCAGAAGGAATAGTTTCCCAAACCGCCGCATAAAACTATAGACCATCCATACAAAGAAAGGAAAACCAGAGGTAATAATATACTCCCACAAACTTATCTAAGACGCCATGCCC
>Ga0326511_10000841_pt1 | contig 26534 bp, 35 predicted proteins | sample 0_2496_0518_D_FD_203701 | JGI IMG/M metagenome (GOLD analysis project Ga0326511, IMG submission 203701) | Bovine rumen microbial communities from UC Davis, California, United States - 0_2496_0518 | ecosystem: Host-associated > Mammals > Digestive system > Stomach > Rumen | place: USA...
TCAATATTGGAAAGTTTGATGAACTTAATCTTTTCTTTAGGGTTCATGGTAATGCTGATGAGATTTTCAGAGTCAAGTTTCCAATCGATCCAATCTCAAAAGACACTGCGAAAGCGATCAAAGCAGGTTCTCAGTGGTTTGTTAGAATCGATTAAAATATAAAAAAAGAAAGGTTACTCATAAAAAGAGTAACCTTTTTTAATGATAAAAGGAGAGGAGATGTGGTACTTTATACAGAATCCAAAATCTGAGTCGTACTTTTTGAATCTTTGTGGACACTACTCGATAACAGGAAATATCAATAATGCCTCGAGATGGGATGATTCAGAACATAAAGCAATGTGGTATTTCGTACACGAACTGCGAGCAACTACCAATCAAGGTTGGGAGGTTGTAGATGAAAATGGCACAACTATCAATGAAACAGATGAAGCTCGTCGTTTTGAAATTCGTATGATAAACACTATTGAAAATGTTGAAAAAGATGTTGTAGTTGAAAGGCTTACGTATAACGAAGAGTTTGCTGGTGATAAACCTAAACCAGATGCTGTATACTACGCCGAACTTCGAATAAATGGTGTTCAGAGATTTTTACCAGTTGCTCGTATAGGTAACAAGTATTACAGATACAAAATGACATTATCTGCTATGGATATGTCTGAAAAAATGTGGAGATGGTGATTTTTCAAAAAAAAACGTTGTTCGAGTTTAAGTTTTTTCGAACAACGTTTTTTCTTTTTTAGTAAAAAACTGTTTTTAGATATCTGATTCGGCCTGTCAAAGGCTTTTCTAGTTTCAAAGACTCTTTTGGTGTTCCTCGAATGTCCGCATCTGCACATGAGTGAAATGGTCCGTAGAAATTGTTTTTAATTTTAACGTAATAATTATTTTTGAAAAGCACAACTTGTTTTGTGTTCACCTTTTTAATCTCCTCGAATATTGAAATATAGTGTTGTGAAAATCTTTTCACATCTCGAATCACCTTTTTATTTTTTTCACTTAATAATTTTACTTAGAGGATAGAGTTTTGAAAAAGTTGATAGAAAATCGTTTTTATAGAGATGAAAACCTAACGTCTGAAAATATTGTAAACGTTTTCAATCTTGCGGGTTGGAGAGAAACTAGAGATTGGATCGGCAGAGATGATGATTTAACTTTTGTAAAAGGTCCTTCTAGAATATCTTTCAATATTGTAACAAATTCCGGTTACAATTTCACGTACTATAAAGACTTTGAGTCAAACGAATATTCGGCAGATTATATAATTTACAGTGGAGGAAATCTTAAAGAACTCGAAAAAGATATCGAAGATTTTAATAATCTAGACGGTAAAGACTTCTTGAAATACAAAGCACCAGGGTTACCTTGGGATAAGAATATACAGGAGATTGAAATGTTGGAAAACAGAAAGATGTTTAGGTCGAGAAAGCTTAAAGAGGCGCGATTGAGGAACGTAGGCCGAGGAAACCAGATTACACCTCATGAACTTATACAGATGTCAAGAATCTTTTTCGAGGATGAAGACTTTAGAGAAATCGAGAACCTTAAGACACCTCCAAGACCAAATACCTTCAAAGTTATCGAAGATAATTACGATACTTCGATATCGGTAGCTATTACTGGAGATTATGAAGATGATATCATTATCAATGTATTCTTCAACACCAGGTGTGGATATGGATATGTCATACAAGCTCAGACTACGGAAGGTTATGTAGAATGGACTGGTCTTGATAAGACAGAGTTTAAGGAAGATTTGGAGGACGCTTACGTAAACGCCAGAAAGTTCTTCAAAGTCAATGAAGATAAACACACCTTCGAATCCTGGATATCTTTGAAATTTGATAGAGATGAAGCAAGTGAGATTTTTGATAAACTCTATCAGATTGGAGATGAGAGTATTATCACACAACTCATGACTCAAGATGAGTTTGAAGCAAAAATGACTGAACTTCAGTAATTTTTTTTTTGAAAAAACTAAAGGTGAAGTACAAAAACTTCACCTTTTTCTATACTTTCTTACCACGGAAGAGCCTATAATATAATTATATTAAGAACGCGAGGTACAGAGAAAATGAGAGACTTGAAAATCGGTAATAGGTATGATAACACAGTTTTTCCAAATTGGTACAAAGAAATTATTGAAATCGTAGATCAGCAATCTACAAAAGCAATCGTAAAAGCAAAAGATGATACAGGTGAGATTTGGTATACACATTTTCGAAAAGAAAACGATGAATGGAAAGCCTTTGTAACCGGAAGAGATGACGATCGCTCAGGTCTGCTTTACTGAAGTTTAACATTCGTTGAATGTGAAAAATAGATTTTTTTTGGAATGTGAGTCAACACTAGAGGACATAAAACATTTGTTGGGAGTTGCTACTATGGCAAAGATTGAATTTGGTTTTTCACAGAAGGATGCTTACGATTTTGTTATTAAAAACGAACGTAAGGAAACAACAAGGGACGATAAAAAGATCGTTGAAAAGTGTAAGGTTGTAAAATACAAAAACCCAGAAATTGATTGTTGGTGTTGTGTACACAGAATGACAGCTGAAAATGCTCCCGAGGTTCTTAAAAATGTTGAATACTTCAGAGCAGTAAATCCTTTCGGACAGTACGGTGTAAAAGGAAAGTACGAGCCTTACGGTTGGACACTTCCGATGGCACTCTTGGCCTTCAAAAAAGGTTACATTGATGGTTTTCTTTCAAGTAGGTCATTTTTCAGTCTTGGACTTGAAACAGAAGGTATCATTATTGTTGATCCCATCCAGAGAATAAAAGTAAGGGAGTGGACACAGGTAGAATATAAGGATTTCTTTGATAACTGCAAAGAAGAGGATTTTGAATACTCAGTAACAAAGTACTCAAGTGTAAGATTGGGAAAATCCCTCAAATACGAAACCGCAGAAAGCCTCAAACAGGAGTTGGTTGAAGAGCACGAAAAGGAAGGAAAGGATTTTTTCAGGACAGAAAGAGAACAGAAGATGGTTGAGGAGCACGGATTTGATAAGGTTCTCGATGCCCTTGCAAACTTGCTCTACTACGATACAGATTTGATAAGTATTTGGGGGTGCCGTACAGCAAAGCCTCTTACATTTGATTCTTACGAAGCTGCCGAAGCTTTCAAAACTCAGTATAAGGTTTGGGAAAACATTTACAGAGATGATGAAAAAGCTACCTGCGATATCATTCCTGTAAACGAAAAATTTGAGACTTACTTGAAGAACCTTAATGAGAACTTGAAAAAGTAAGCTCAACTTAATAAAAAGTGAAGGAGTTTTTTACAATGAGAAATTACGATCATGTAATAAAAATAGCATCTCAATACTTCCTAGGCTGGTCTATTGCAGACGAAGACTTCGGTGACTATGAAGGTTACGGATTTTGGAATTCAAAAACAGGTGAGTGTATTTGTCCACTAATGGATGATTCACACATTAGGGTAGAGGGTAGATTGTTTATAATTTCGCCAGAGTCTGATGATATAGAAACTTTGTGTGAATTCCTAGATCTAGATGAATCTATTCTTTCTAAAAGAGGCCTATTGTTTGTGTTAAAATCGTCAAGCATCGCTAGCCCTAAAAACGTTGTCTCCTGGGATTTTGGAGATTCAGAAAGTGCTTACGATAAACTCAAACTAGAGAGTGGAGAAAAGACTAAATCATCTCTAACCGAAGGAAAGTTGAAACGTATTAGAATTGCTGAAGCAAAGGTAAGGTTGGCCGAAAAGAGGTTATTTGAAGCAAAACTTGAATTAAATGAAGCAAAAAGAAAACTGTAAACAGTAACTATAGAATCGAGTATATGGTAGAAAACGAGCACAATATAGCTCCCGGTACAATTTACATTTGTTATCAAGGAGTTGGAAAATCAAACACAGTAGATGAAAACGTTGGGTTTATCGATTTAGAGTCAAGTAACTTTAGACTCGAAGATGGATATAGACCAGATGATTGGTATAAGTATTATGCGCAGGTTGCTTTTGATTTAGCAACTCAAGGTTATTCCGTATTTACAGCTTCTCATGATGTTGTAAGAAAAGAATTGGCAAGAATTAGGGATAAGTATCATCCCGAAATTGAAATTGCAATTGTTTACCCAAAACCTGAATTGAGGGCTGAGTGGGTAGAGAGACTGCAAAAAAGGTATGATGCAAACCCGACAAGGAAGAACGCGGCTGCTTTGGGTAATGCTAAAGATAGGCTTCCTGAAAATGTAGCTGAAATGAAGGATGACGCATATAAGTACGGTTTTTCAATCATTGAAATTGACAGTACGGAATATTTCTTAATTGATAAACTACCAATGCAAGACCCTAACGTTGAGCTTTCCTTGGCTCTACAAGATAATGATCCAGATGTTGAAGAAGAATGGTAGTAGACAAACTTAAGGACACGTCCTCACGTTAATATAAAGTGCGTGAGAGGATAATTCCGTACTATAATGGTGATCGGTGAATTTATAGACTTTCAATAAGGGTGATTGATACTATACTGCAGGTGTCAGCAATTAAGATTTTTTTTTGTGAAAAGGAGTGTGTATGGAATACAATTTTCAGGGTACAGTACTGGATCATTTTAATTGGTCCGTTGATTTTATTGGTGATGAGGTGAAGTTGTCACAACCTACCAAAGAAAAACTTGATCGCCTTATTTCTAGTGGAGATTTGTGTAACACAATGAGATTTAGAGTTAACGATGAGTCTTTTTCAGTTTGTTCGAATAGTTGGAAAATACAGTTGATGATGTCGACATGTACTCAAATAGCAAACGCAATTATTGAAGATTTTCTACAGCGGTTTGTTACGTACCTCACAGATGAATGCAGAATTTTTTCTAAACGCATAGAGACTGCAGATGGTGTAGCTTACAGCTTTTACGCAGGTGTAGAGATTTCATCAAACAAAATTCAAAGTGTAACATTCTATACAGGAAAGTATATTGATAATGCTCTAGTAAAGAACTATCACAAAAACGACACTGTTGTTTGTAACAAAGATATTTCAAATAATTTGAGAAAAACCGTAGCAGCAGAACTGCTTATTACTTTTGGAGTTGATTTAAAACTTGCTACTTCAATAGCTGATGAGGTTTATCAAGCCTTTCAAAATAAAGAAAGAGACCTTAGACAAAGTTCGGATTTTGTTAGTATACGACTACCTGACTCTGAAGAGCTCATAGGTATAACTTTCAACTTTCCACGAGAACTTTTTAACTTGTTTCAATCTAGTGACCTACCTGCTGAAGCCTTCCTTATGAGGTACAAAGGTGTAACATTCACTTTTATAACCAAAGATGAAAGAAAAGTTCTCTTTGAAAAATTAGACCAAAATCCGCTTACAGTTTTTGGTATGGAAAACGGTGATAGTCTTTGGTTACAGATTTGTAAGTTTTTGGAAAATTACAAATGTAATAAATTGACAAAACTCTATAAGCTGCACAATCAGATTGTAAAAGCCTTAGAAAATATGAGTACAAATTTTCCGAGTAATATTATTGAAGAGGCTCAATTGTCAGAACTCAAAGCTGAGTTTGAAAAAGTTTACGCTAGTTGATTTTCAGTAATTTTTAATTAGGTTGAAGGTTTCTTCTAGTTTTTAGGAAAACCTTCAATTTTGATGTTGTCAAAGTGAAGACTACTCACACACAATTTTTTTTGTAAAATTTTTGAGTAAAAAAGACTTTAGTTGACTTTAGGTTTTCAACCTTTTCGGTTAACCTATCCATATCTCACATAAAATTATAGGTACTTTTTTTCGTCGAAATTTTTTTCAAATAAATTGGAAAAAGTCAGTTAAAGTAAAGCCTATATTATAAACATAAATTAAAAGAGGTACGAAAAGATGGGTGCAGAATTTATTTCAAAGACAGTAGAAGCTCCAAAAGATTCAATCACAGGATCAGTAATCGATAGCTGGTCAGAAAGCAGAGCTTCTTATAGCGGGGATTGGAATACTTGCAGTAAAGTTGGTAAAAGAATCAAGTTTCAGGAAAAGTATTGCGAATCTCTTAAAAAGGCAGACAAAAAGAGACTTGAAGAGATTGTCGACAACGAAACAAGAAAATGGGAGTCAACAGTAATCGACATGGGTATTGTAGGTTACGATGTCATTACCGTAAAGAAAGCTGCAAAAAAGTCAAATGCAAAGTTTGAGAAAAGATACGTTGTAAAGAACGAAGGTTCAGACAATGTAAAGGATTTCAAGACAGCAAAAGATGCAAAAAGTTTTGCGGAAGAAAGAAGCCTTAAAACAGGTATTTCACATTGGATTTCAATTGAATACGTGAAGTCAGGATGCAGTGTTGTTTGTGAATACAATGTAACAAAGAAAAGAGTTACAAGAAAGCCAACAAAAGCAAATGTACATTTCCAGGAAATTCACAAATATTATGTAACGGCTTTAGCTTCAATTTAAGAAGATAACAACGAGTCTTTTTACAAGCTATAATCTAAAACATGAAAAAGAAAGTATATTTAAGCGGCCCGGTGTTTGCTGATAGAGTCGCTATAAAGAACATTTCACAAGAGTCGAGGAATACCTCACAAATCTGGGAAGGATTATTCAATTCAAAAGGAGATAGAGAATGATAAATCAGAATGATGTCACAAAAGAACCTACATTGTTTAGGAAAAAGCCGGTTGAAATCTTGGCAATGAACTGGACAGGTTACAATTTCGATGCAATTAAAGATTTTGCAGGTGATAGTGTTTATCTTGAAGACGGTGAATTGGTAATTCGTACTTTGGAGGATGGCAAGACTGGAAAAGCAAAGCACATAGCCTCTATAGGTGATTACATTATCGAAGGTGTTCAGGGAGAGTTTTACTTCTGTAAACCGGATATTTTCTTTCAGACATATGAGGCAGTTGAAGAAAAGCCAGGTAAGTAAATGAACGTTAAAGAAAGACTTAAACAACTTTTTATGAGCAAAGAGCAGGCCATTTATTTGGTCTTTCTCTTTTTGAGTTGTGTTATCTATGGAACCTTTGCAGCAACTTATACTCACTACGAAATTGCAAAAGGTTCTAGATACTATTCATCCTTGTTTGCTATTGGTTGTATTGTAGGTGTAATTCATGCTTACATTGCGACTGATATAAAAAAGAAGAGGTGGGTTTTCAGACACTACAGAGCAATTGATTTAGGTGAAAGTATTTTCTTTACCTGTACGGAAGCTGGGTTTTTAACCTATTACATTGTTAATGGCCTAAATCCAATTACAACTCCTGAAAGGGTAGAAAATCTATTTTTCTTTTACTTTGTATTCTACAGAATTATTCACGCAATTATTTCTGTGGTAATCCCAGCTATTGGAGATGTATTTGAACAGAGTTTGTATAAGAATCAAATTGATTATCAAAATCACTCAAATGCAGAAAATATGATGTGTTGCCTTGGGGCTGCTATTGGAGCTGGTGGTTGTTGGATAGTTGGTGATTATTTTATTGAGAATCCTTATTGGATTTTTTGCATGATTCTTTTTGATTGGATTGGTCTTTGGAGCAGATGGCAGTTTTACTTCAAACCTTCAAACTATTCAATCATTAAAAGAAACTTTGCGAAAGATAGTGGTGAAAAATTGAGAAAACTCCATAAAGATAAGCTGAAAGGTATGTGAAAATGTTTAACGCGTTCCAGAGGAATTCAGAACGCGTTTATTTTTTTCTAAAAAGAAATTGTAAATACAAATGTAAACAAACCTGAGGTAGTTGCAGTACTCCCAACTCCTAAAAATAAATTCCTTATATTTTGTTGTTCATCAGTCCAAATTGGTAGACAACCTAATGTTAAACAAGGTACTCCGATTGCAAGTTCTGTATAAGACAATACACGAAATCTTTGTCTCATTTTCTGATAAGATGCAATCTCCTCAGACGTTTTCGTAGCTAATATCAGATTGGTTTCGATTTGTAATTTTAGGCTTTCAACCTCTTGTTGAGTTAAGCCAAGTTGTTCATTCACTACTCCCAGATCCTGTAATTGACTCTTTGACATTTTCTGAAGTATTGTTGTTAAATTGTTGTAGTGTGTCAACAATTCGTTCATATGTTGCAGCTTGTTCCTCTGCGAGTTTCCAACCATAATCGATTGATTCAGATACTCCGTCAAGAGATTGTTTGATAGCCTCTGCGTTTTGTTGAGTAAGTTCAACTTCTCGCTCAATTTTGCTGATGCAAAGTCTGGCTGTGTCATTTGATTCGCTAAGCTCTTGTATTCCTCTAAGGATTGCGTATCCAGTGTCGCTTGCGGACTGTCCTGTAGGTCTTGTAATACCAAGTTCGTCCAATATCCTATCTGTTGTATCTCTTTCGAGTATGACTCCTGAGACAAGCTGTTCGCTAGATCCTGAAACTCCTTTAAATCTGATAAATCTTCCTGCGCAGAAGCAGGTAAAACCAAACACAAGAATACAACCAAGCTTAGTAAAAAACTTTTTATCGATTTTGATTTCCACATTCATTTATCTTCCTTCTCTACAACTTAAAAATAGTCGTTTCGAAAAGGAAGGTATATGCTCACTTTCTAATACGGTAAGTTTCCAAGACCTGACAAACGGTTTTCCAATGTGTATTGTGATTGATACTGAGTATTTCGTGAAAGAATTTTTCCAAGTCGTAGTAAGCGTTATTCACCTCATACTCCTCACCGTCTTTACATACAACCTTCATCAAAATACCTTTGTAATATTTCAAAAAATCCTCTGCTGATTTTTCCTTGTTATCACAAAACAATTCAAAAAGGCCTGTAGGAAATGTGAATTGTAGATCATCAAGTAAATCTGTAGGTACGTTAAGTCTTACAACACCTTTCAAATTACTTTCAAACTGGTCTAGTAGGAGTTTAGTCTCTTGTAGAGAGAAATTGTAATTCACAATCAATTTGTATCCTAAAAAATCATACAAACTTTTGTTACAAGTTGAATACCAAACAAAGGTATCTGTTTTCTTGAAATTGTGTATGAGTTCGTTTTCGATAACTCTTTCAACTGTGAAGCTCGCCTTACAAATGTCATCTTTTTCGAAATTCAATATTGTGAAGACCTTAAACAAACTGTCATTTTTGGTGAATGTTAGAGATGGCTTTGTATTATTAAGGTGATTACGGATAGATTCACAAAGGCCATTCACAATATTGTCAACTGTGTCTTTTTCAAGATAAGCAAAAAGCTGCTCTATCCATTTTTCAGGATTAAGCATATACTTTTTGTCATTTACAGTGACATTGATAGTATATCCATTTGTTACAACAAGGCCTTTTTTGATAGCCAGCATAATATCATTCTTTTCACAACCTTTGTCTAGATTTGTAGAAACACTTTGATCATCGTACTCGAAATCAACTGACCACCTATTTATTGAATTTGAATCTTCGTAAAAAAATTTTGACATTTGTATATTGAACCTCAAAAAGTAATATAGAGTGTCAAGGGATGTCTCTTGAGGTTAATTTTTCGCTAAGTTCGCGAACGTATTGATCAATATAAAGGATGATAATCTTCATGACTGTAACTACCAAAAACCATATTGCGAAAAAGAAAGGAATTACGGCCATCGAGTAATTTTTGTTAGTCGTATACATAATACACACTGCAAGGTTTAAGACAATCAAAACTATGTTCACAACTGTACTTACAAACAGTTGAAAAAACTTTTTTTCAAACTTTTTCAATTGTAAAATCTCCTTAGTCTCTAGGATAAACTCCTATATATATAATAGTTGAAGGTAAAAAGAGAAAATGCTCGAGGAAAAGGATTTATTGCCAAGATTTCTTAAACAAACGGGTGCGAAAAGTGGTCCTGCTAATGACAATGATGTCGATAAGCAGTTAGAAATAGATTTGTGTAAATACTTTTACAAAACCGACAATGTCAAAGACGTTAGTAAAATACAGGACTTTCAAGGTATTGATTGTCTTGTGAATGATACACTCACTGTACAGGTCAAGTGTCACTCTGATAAAGCTTTTATTATTGAAGACAAAAAACTGAATCGGCAAAATGTTTGGATACCTGGAAACGTGGATAGGTGTAATGCAAAGATTTTTCTCAATGTCTATCCAAATGAAAAAGGTGAATTGGTTTTTGAAGAATTTCAGACAACTGAAGTTAAGCAGGTTTTGGAAATCTGTAGAATGTTTTATAGAGGATTTGATATAGACTGGTCACCTGAAAAAACCAAGTTGCTTGCTAAATTCGGAGGTACTGCTGGAGAATATCACTTGACTAAAAACAAAAGAGCTTATATCTTTGTTTTCAAAAGGTAGTGTTTTCACTGTACACTAATTTGAAGAAAAGGAGTTTGTGATGAGAAAAAGTGCCTATGACGCTTTACAGGACATTTTGCAGACGGAATCATTGGACTCTGTCTCATATACAGAAACTAATGAAGGTATTGAACTTACCCTTAGTTTAGATGAACTTGACTATCTCGAAGGTTCTGATGATTTGGATAAAATCAAAAATCTATTTTATGATTATGGATACACAGGTCCAATTGATTTTATTGCGGAAGAGGAAGAGTTTATTACCGTAAATATCCCTTATAACTATAGAGTTGTAGAATCTAACCGACGAAGATATAAGAAAGGTGCTCTAAAAGAGGCTATTTCAAGAAAACAAAAAGAGCGATTAAATCTGTTGAACGATATTGTCAACTTTGCGTATGAATATGGTGAAAATGAAACAAAGAGTCTTTTCCAACAGGCTTTTAAGAAAGCAATCGGTGATGATTTAGCTGAATCTCTTAACGATGATGATGAGGATTAAATCACACTTAAATTAAAAAAAAATCAAGCTGTTCTTAATCGAACAGCTTTTTTATTGCATAGTGTTTTTTTCACGAAATTACATCATAAGATTCAATTACAAAGTCAAACTCTTCGTTTTCAATAAACTGAGAGGTCAATTTATCAATCTCTCGTTTTGCTTTTTCTTTGTTTGAAAAAACCTCGCAAATCTCCGACTGCCCTTCCTGCGGGCCCATCACATACTTCTTTACAATAATGTAAGCGCGTTCTCCCATAATTTCCTCCTTTTTAATGCAAATCTGTATCAAATCGAGGTATCCATTTATTTGGATTCCATATAATTGTATAATGATTGTAATCAATAATTTCAACCGGTTTTAGCTGTTCACTAAAATATGTAATATCCTGCTTCTGTCCCAAATAATGCCTTAAATATTCTTCAGGACCTGTTTTAACTACAATCTCAATATCCCCGTCTCTATCAACCTGAACATGACAATACCCCTCGCAAGCAAAAACAATTTCACCGAGACGTACGTTGTAAAAAGTAACCCTTCTGAGAGTCCTAAAGTTACCTTCTTTCATTTCTAATTTGTTTACAGTTGTTGCATACTCAGACTGAAATTGAGCTGTTCTTTGCTCTCTGTAGAAATTATTTTCTGCCGCAAAATTTCCACTGCAGCTTACCAATAAGAGCAATATTCCCAAAATTACAAAAATCTTTTTCAACTTTTTTATTCTCCTTTTTTAGTAGTAACAAATCCACAAAATCCACTTACCAAATAGCGAATTACAAACCGAATGCCAAATAGTACATAAAAACAGTTTTTGAAAGTGATTGCTCCTTCATAATTCTTCACACTTGCAAAATTCGGAAAAATTACATTTTGAAATAAAGTACAAACAATTGCAGCTGCAATCAAGCCAATCAAAGCTTCAATTATAGTACCCTCAATAAACCAAATCAAATTTTGAGAAATTGCAAGTCTTCTCATTTGACTCGCTTGTTTGTTAAAGTTATCCAAATCAAACATTCCAAAAACTCCTTATACAATTTTTGCTTGCTGAGCTGCCATAACTTTCATAGCTGCATCTTGACCCTCAGGACTCAAATCTGCACAACAATCTTTAAGAACTGTTATATCCATCTCAGGAAGAGATTTTATGGCTGAAAAATTTGCCGTGACACAAATGGATGAAACTGTACCTGTCATTATAACCTCTGAATAAGGTTCAAGTTGATTTGCCCATCTGTCATACCCAAAGCGGTTTTTGTTGATAATTCTTACAGTTGGTTTGTATTTATCAAGCACCTCTGCGAGTTCAGGAACAATCTGCCAACCTTCGGTATCACGAATACAATGAACAACTGGAAGATTTTTACCTTCGAGTGTTTCCAAGTAATCCGAGCCGTGAGTGTCTCTTGTGAAAATTACAATTCCATCCTTCTTTTCTCTTTTAATGAAATTGATCAATTCTCTCTTTATATTTGGAATAATCTTTACAGCCTCAGGATTTGCAAGCGAACCTGTACAGAAATCATTCTGCATATCAATTACGATAAAATATTTCATGTTATAGAGTATAGAGATATCTCACGACTTTAAATCTTCCACAAAAGACTTCCAATCAACCCAACATTTCTGATTGTCGTTGAATTCTTTCAAGAAAAGTTTTTCACTCTCCTCATCTGCAAACTGGAAAATCAAAAAGTCTTTATAGTCATTGAAGACCATTACCTCGTAATAAAGGTTGATGTAAAACCCTTTCACCGCAAAACTATGCGAAATGTTTAGGCCTTTTTCTTTCAAAAGTGAAAGAAATAAATCTGCATGTTGATAACCTACATCTTTTACAACAACCGCATTTGACTTATCAAACTCAGGAAAAAGGTCTTCTGACTTTACAAAACTGTTGATTTTCTCAAAATCTGAATTCACTTTACACTCCTTTTAAGCGCGGTTTTTCTGCAAGAGTCTTTCCCACTGTTTGAGACAGTACTGAATGAATTTATTTGTTCTTGGTTCTCCAAAAACCAAATCACCTTCAGTATCTGAGATTCTCCAAACTTTTTTAGAAACCTCATCCCAAATGACTGAGTCTCTAATTGCTTTTCCATCTGGATTGTTGAAGTTCAAGCAATTGTACCAAACTCCAACTCCTTCAACCTTATCATTGATTTCATCAATGTGATCGTTTTCAACCTCTGCGTAAGCTTTGAGAGACTCAAAATCTTCTGCTGTATCAGTCATTTCGAACTTAATCATTGTTTGTACCTCTCTATGTTTATAATATAGGGTTTTCTTTTTTTCATTTTCATAAAAGAGCTGTGTTTTTTTCAAACTTTGGGAAAATGATTTCATCTCCGAGAGTTGATCAAAAACACAGCTCTGCAGAGAATATTTCTTAATATGATTAACCTAGAGAGCTGTGTTTTTTCTCAAAACAGGGAAATTGATTTGATCTCCGAAAGTTTTAAAAAAACACAGCTCTCATTAAAATCAGTTTTCCTAAATATTACTTATGTCTAATATCAAAAAAGGGCTGTGTTTTTTTAAAACTTTGGGAAACGAGATCGATCTCCCAGAGTTGATCAAAAACACAGCTCCGCTTTTAAGTTAATTGTATTAAAATAATACAGCTAATTTTAGTAAATTGTAGACTATGAGAGCTGTGTTTTTTTAAAACTTTGGGAGAAATGAATTTGATCCGAGAGTTGATCAAAAACACAGCTCTCATTTAGCATTCTCATTATAACTAACTAAGACTATGAGAAATGTTGTAGAAAATAACAACTCGTTTACGAAGTTTGATCAAATCTGGGCTGAACAAGTTTTTACAGATCCAATATCTGAAGATCCACCAGATTTATCTACTGCAATTACAAAACAAATTTATACAAATAAAGATGGTACAACTTATACTATAAATATATTTCAAATAACAACAGATCTCTCCGGTGCGAGAAATTATTTAATGCATATCTCCAACTTTCAATTGACAAAAGAGTTTAGACAAGGCCGTAGCTGGAAACTAGAGTTGTCAGGTAATGAAGAAATGTTGAGACATGTTATTTTACCAGGTTTGACAAGCTCTCGCGGTTATACACCAACTTTTACAAATGGTACAGTTGAAATACCTTATACTAGTGTTGATCCTGATTTTGATTTTACTGAATGCAGAATCAATGTTGGTTTAGATTTTGATAAATTATACTTTACAGGCTGGATTTATATAGGCCGAAACTTAAAACAATGGATTGAGGACAATGTATTACCACCTTTCGATGAAGATTTATGGTTGATAGTAGACAGTAAAAATGGTAATAGAGTTCGATTTAATATAACAGATGAGAAAACTTATACACTCCCTGGAGACAGTATTATTGAGGTTGAAGGTGATGATACCATTATTACATCATCTAATATAAATCGAGCTTTGAATAATTTTGGAAGGTTAGATGAAGGAGAGTACTGGTAAATGCTGGGTAATAGAAGTTCTTTACAACAAGTAATTAGGTCGAAATATACGGACGTTGAAGATAATATCAAAAGAGTCGACATTGATATTTTCAGTGATGGCCGTATAAAAAATATAATGCATAAATATGTAGTTGTGTCGAAGACTTTTGGAAGTAGTCCTTTTGTCATATCTTTTTATGGTGAGGATACTTTGGTCGTACACTTTAAGATATCAGGTTGTGGTATTGATTTTAATAATGATTCAATTGTCAGTTTGTTGATGGATTCCGAAACAGAGTGTGGTACACAAATGTCTGAAGATGATAGTGGACAGTTTGCATTAGCAATAGTATACCCTCAAACCGAAGGTGATCATACACTTGAACTGACAATGAGATCAGGTAAGACTTTTTCTTATAAGTTTTTTGTAATTTCAAAAGAGATTGAATATGGGTCTACAATTGACATACCTCAAGTTTCTTATAGACCTGCACTGTTGAATGTTGTAAGACTATGGTTATTGTCTCGTAAAAATGACCGTATTCGTCATCCTGGTTGGGCTGGATTTTTTGACAATAGATTGGGTGAATACAGTATGGATGCAAATGGTGCAGCTAGTATTGCAAAAGACCTAAAAGCGGCAATTATTGATAAAATCGAAAATGTCTACATATCAGATGTATCTGCAACTCCTTTGGTAACTCAACGCGGTTGGGACGTACAAGTTACATCTGTAGATACAGAAACATTGATAACAACAGGTGCATACGAATCTGCTAAAAAGGATACGCATTTTATAGTGTCTAAAGATGACGAAAATGTAGTGTCTGTAAAAGAAGTAGAGCCTTAAAGCTATAATTAACACTATGGATCATATAACGAGTTTAATTCAAGCACAAAGGAAACTTCTAAGTCTTGTCAGGTCTTTACGAGACAAGGCTGATACAGAATCTATTTATTTCAATAAATGTGAAAAACTCGAAAAAGAAAACCTCTTGTTACAAGACAAGATAGCTAAACTCGAAATGGATAGATATAATGCAAATAAGAAAATAGAACAAGATAATATCACTATACTTAGACTTAAGTCTGCACTCATGGATTCAAAATAACAAAACTTATCTATACTTTTATTAAAAATAAATTTGTTATTGGTATGTCACAGCAGTTTTTTATTAAAGAACTCGAACTTACAGATTTTATGAAGTTCGATCATCGAATTTTTAATTTCGCAAAAGACCTCTCAGTCATTGTTGGTAGAAACGGATCTGGTAAGTCCTCGATACTTGAAGCACTTGCGCTTTCTTTTCAGGTCAAAGACCGTTCTTCATCTGTACAAGATTTTATTCGCTGCGGTAAAAATGTAGCTAAAATAAAATTGACATGTCTTTGGCTCGGAAAACCATTGGTAATTGAATCTATTTTTACAGCTAAAGGTGCAAGGCGTATACAGAGAGCCGTCGAGTATGATGGTAAGGTTTTTAATGATACTCAAGCGAATCAGTATCTTCTAGAATTTTTCGACAATCGAAGTCTAACAGTTGCTTTTGCATTACAAGGTAATGAAAAGTTTCTAACAAACTCAAAAGCACTAAACTTGAAAAATCTTATAAATCTGTTACAGGCTGATTTTACAAAAGAGATACTGTATGTAAAGGGACAATTACAGACTCTTGACACACAAAAGACAGATTTGTTGGAAAATCTGAATAAACAAAAAGGCGCTCTTGTTGTTTTTGACAACAATCTTACTGAATATACGAACAGATTAAACAATCTAAAAAATCAGTTCAATGATTTGCAAATACAGGATTTGGATACAACAGATCTCGAAAAACAACTTTTCGAATTAAAGACAAAATTACAAAACCTTTCTACACAAAAACAAGGACTTGATCAATTAAATAAGGATTATCAAAGCAATCAGATCAAATTACTTGAAGCTCAAAATTCATTGAAAGACATTCAAACAAGGTTGACAGGTTTGGAGACTCAGGTTGAACCAAAAGACTCTTCAGCTGAAAAACAATTGAGAGACCAATTGAGTGTAGATATTAAGAAGTTTACAGATGATATTCAAAAAATTGTTCAGTCAATCAATGAGAAAACACAACAGCTTACAACAGTCAATACCAAAAAGTCTTTTGAAATAAAGAGACAGCGGCAGTTGTCAAATGGTATTTGTCCTTGCTGTCAACAGACTGTACAAAAAGATGTCTTGCTTAAAATAGATAATCAATTGACTGATTATGAAAAAACATTGAACGGTATCCAGAGTGATATAGAGACGCTTAAGGTAACTCAAAGTGAATTATTGACACGTAGTGCTCAAGCTCAAGCTGATTTGAAAGGTGTAGAGGTAAAGATTCAAGATATTACAGTGTTTAATAACAATATTGAACACAATCGTCAGTTGTCTAATATCTTAAATCAAAATCAGGTCAATACGCAGAAAAATATTACTGATTTACAGACGATATTGGAAAAACAAAAAGAGCAGCTCAGTTCGGTTGTAGATCAGGGTAGTGATATTGTGGATCTAGGTGATCAAATCTATAAACTCGAACAGGAGCAGGATTATCGAAAAAAGCAGACCTCTCAAAAACAAGCTCTACAAGTAAGTATTTCAGAAATTACAAATCTGATAGACCGCAGTAGAGCTGAATCATCCAATATAAAAAACAACGTAACCGTCATTGAGCAGCAACTTGATCAACTACAAAAAGTTATAGCAAACTGGATGCAAGCTCAGGTTTCGTTGAATAATCTTTCAAAAGTATATATAAAGTCATTTGTAACAGAATTGCAGTCGGCTTGCAGTTTACTCGTACAGCAGTTTGGTTATAAAGGTCTTTTGATTGAAAGTGATGAAAAAGGTATTAGTTTTTATCTACAGACTATTCCTCTAAAGGACGTAGAAAAAGCAGATATTTCGTATATGATGTGTTCTGCATTTGAGAGGAATCTAATCAACTTGAGTCTAATCTATACTTTATCAAGAATGTTCAGAGTTCCATTTATTTGTATAGATGAATTGGATTCAAGTGCAGACATAGATAATACAGCACAACTTGGTGAGCTCGTAAAAGTCATTTTACAGTACACACCTGTTATTGCTGTAAGTCATAGTGATAAATTGGTAAGTCTGTTGGTTCAATCCAATTTTGAAAATGTGATTTTGAAAACAAATGAAGCTTAAGGAAAGGAGTGTATGTCAAAAGATTTTTATAGAAATGTTACAAACCTAAGTAGAGTCACTGCAAATGACTTAAAACGTTTGCTATCTATAATTCGTGTAGTTTCCTTAACAGAGGCTACCGATGCAGTCAAAGAAGGTGGTGATTTGATTATAGAGGTACCACCTTTTGGACAAATATATGTAAATAAGGATTTAGATTTTGAATTTAAACCGGACGCGAACTTGAAAAGGGACGTGTTTGAGGTTCAGCAAAATCCAGAAAAGTTTTTAAAAAAGGAGCTAGTAAGGCTTTTTAATATAGGAGCAGTTAATGAATAAAAAGATTTTATATGGTGTAGAGGCACGTAATCGAATTGTTCAGGGTGCCGAGAAACTCGAAAAGATTGTATCATCTACACTAGGACCTGCAGGGCATAATGTAATTATTTATGAAGGTGGTGTAAGACCTCTTATCTCAAAAGACGGTAAGACAGTTTCAAATCACGTAGACATCGACGATCCTTTGGAAAAGATTGGAATTCAGATGGCAAAGGACGTTGTTGACAAGGTTGATCATATCGCAGGTGATGGTACGACAACCACTACAATTTATTACACAACACTTTTGAAAATAATGAACAATCTTGTCAACTTGGGTGTTGATCCTAATGAACTTCGTAAAGGTTTGGAACTTGCTACAAAAGACGCAGTTGAGTTACTTACAAGTCTCGTTTATAAGACAACAGACGTAGCCGCGATTGCAAATGTTTCAGCCAATGGAAATACAGAGTTGTCAAAATTACTGGTAGAGGCTTATAACAGTATCGGTGAGTATGGTTCAGTCGTACTGACGGATTCTTGGAGAAAATCAGGAGAGTCTTATGTAGAGGTTTCGAACGGAATAAAATGGGCAGGTGGTATTCCAAGCTCATTGTTTTTTACAGACAATATTAACCAGGTGTCTAAAATCGAAAATCCTTATATAATGGTTTTTGCAGTAGGTGTTGATGATTTCGAACCTCTTAAACCATATATTGAACTCACACATCAGCAGGAACGCAATCTTGTTTTGATAGCTCCTTATTTCGAACCCAAACTTTGGGCCAAGTTTGTAGAAAATGGTGTTTGTTGTATAAACTCACCTGGTACGTCCTACAGTCGTGTGGATTTACATGATGCCTTAATGGACTTGGCAATCGTACTTGGTACAAAAGTCATTCCAAGTGTAAGCAGCGCAATCAAAGTCGTACCTGACTTGTCAGATCTTGGAACTGCAGCTTGGGTTGTTACATCTCTTGAGGAAACAAACATCACACAGAGTGATGAGCTTTCGGAAGAGCATGCGAAAGCTTATGAAGATTATATCGAACAGTTGAAGGCTAAGATTGATGAAGACAATGACCTACAACCTACAGTTATTGAAGCTCTTAAAGACCGCTTAGCAAGTTTAAGCGGAGGTATTGCTACAATTCACATTGGTGCTCTAACACCTACGGAGAAAGAGGAAAAGATAGCTCTTTTAGTTGATGCGCAGAATTCCGTTGAAAAAGCTCTAAAGTTTGGTACATTACCTGGTGGTGGTACGGCACTTTTGAAAGTCGCGCAAATACTAGCCGAGCGTAAACACGATTTTAGTTCAGATGAATTACGTAAGGGTTATGAAGCTGTATTGGAGGCAATGCGTGAACCTGCAAAGAGACTTGTATCATCTGTCAAACCAAATGACTATCAGTACATTGTACAACAGGTTGCACATGAGAAAGATTTTTGGACTGGCTATAACGTACGTACAGAGCAGATTGAAAATCTAAAGGACAGCAAGATTTTTGATTCATCTGTAATTGAAGTAAAGGCAATGCAGTATTCAGCTTCAGAAATTGGATCATTTATCATCTCAGATGGTGTAGTCATAAACGATATTGACAATGTCAGATTTGATAAAAACGATCGCGTAGCTGCAGAGGTGAACAAATGGTAACAGAGACCTTAACTCAAAATTCAATACCAAATAGATGTCCCGATTTCACAACTAGGCCTACGTGGTATATAAATGGACTTGAAAAGTGTGTAAAAATTGGTTCAAAAACCTTTAACTACATAGACTACTTGGAAGCGTGGTGTAGTTTTGATTGTAACACATATGCACCACGTGAGTACTTGACAGATATGAGAAAAGAAATTGAAGCAGCTTTCCATGAAATCGAAACCTATACTAATAGACGAAGAGAACGACGTAAGTGAGGTTTTAAGACTGTATGTATTACAGTTATAGTGAAGCTGAGTATATAGAGATGGCCCTCGAGTTAGGTTTTGACTTACCTCGAGGTTCAAAAGGTATGGTATCCTGTCCTAAGCATACAGATAGACATCCTTCAATGTCTATCAATCTTACGACAGGATTATTTAACTGTTTTTCGTGTCAATATCATGGTAGTATTGCTAACGAATATTTTAAGACTTTTGGAAAGCATTTTGCAAAAAAGTCGGAATACTCTAACCAAGAGTTGATTGAACACTTCAAGGTTCGTGAGAAACCAAAAATCATCATAACAAAAAAACAATATTTTAATGTAAAGTACAACACTTATGATCCAGGACGATTAAAGGCTTGGCTTGCTTATAGAGGTATTAAACCAACAGTAGCTGACGCTGCCAAGGTTTTTTACGGGTCTGCTGAGATTACTTATACAACTGACACAGGTGAGTCAAAAACATATACAGTCTATGATCGAGTAATGTTTCCAATTTACGACACTGACAATAAACTATGCAGTCTCGAAATGCGATTTCCTTTTATGGGTACAGAACCTGAACAATTTAAGGAACGTGTCAAAAAAGTTTTATATCCGAAATGCAGCTCTGTCAACTTATTATATGAACAATCGAAACTTGACAAGACTAAAAAATTGTATGTATTGGAAGGTTTAATGGATTGTCTGGCTTTTAGGTCTTTGACCGGTATTCAAAACAGTACCTCGATTTTTGGAGCTCAATTTACAACTCATCAAAAAGAGATTCTTAGTGAATTTCCTGAGGTTTGTTATGTATACAACAACGATAAGGCTGGTATAGCTTCATTAAATAAAATGAAAGAGTTTTATAAGGGAAAATTTACGGAATTGAAACCTGCAGGTACTTTTGATGATGTAGGTGAAATGGCTATGAATAATTTTAATAAGGTTGAACTATGGTTGAAGACAGAACACTAGACGACATATCTATAAAAGTAAAAAACTTTCTCAAACACTGTACTTGTAGGTATTTAAGATTTAAGTCTGTCGAAGAAATCTTGACTGAAGGTACACCAAATGTTTTTGCTATAAAAATTATTATAAGTACACCTGCTGATGATGTAAACTCTATTTCTCTTTTTAAGAAAAAAGACCTAAAAGATCCATTGTTGATTCGCAGGTGTATTGAAGACCTGCGTTCTAAAATACCTGAAAAGTTTATGGAAGCTCGAATTGTAGATTTACAAGATGTAGATGTAAAATCTAATCTTTTGACAAACTTTTCAGAGGTCAAGTTACCTGAGTTTTTTATCATTAGTAAACTACCATATCGACAATTACAAATTGAATGCGCAGATAGACGATTTTTTATTAAGCTTAGTGTAAAATCGTATCAACGTATTTTGAACGTTTTTTCTAAAAAAACAGAATATCCTTTGGTTATAAAATTGTCTGAGCTTACTACAGTCTTAAAGAGACGTGAGTTGATTACGTTATTGATATATCTAAAACAGGCTTCATTGACGACGTGAAAAAAAACAGTAATTTTTTAAGTCCACTAATTTTATGTAAATAACCTGTCATAGTCGTAAAGTACGATTTTTGATAAGGAACCTATAGGAGAAAAAAGAAAATGTTAAGACGTTTTTCAGAAAACAAAAATGCTTCAAAGCGTGCAAGAATGACTGAGAGCCGAAAATCTAGATTTCAGGAGTCTGAGGATGAGGATGAGGATATTGAGGTTGAGGCTGATGCTACAGAGGACACTGAAGATGATTCAGATGACGGTAGCATGAAGGACGCGATTCTTGAGCTTGTTTCACAGGGTCTCGAGTCTGGTGAAATTACAGAGGATGACCTCACAACTTTGATTGAAGGTTCAGGTGACGAAGAGTCTGACGAAGAGTCTGACGAAGATGAGGATGCTGGTCTCGATGAGGATGAGGACCTTGATGAAGATGACGAAGACGAGGAGTTGTCTGAGTCAGCTAGACGCAGACGCAAGAGTCTTGCTGAAGCTAGATCACGTGTTGCAGCTCGTTTGAGAATCGCTGAGGCTAAAGCTCGTGTAGCTGCTCGCAAGAGACTTATTGAGTCTAGAGCTCGCAGACGCGTTCGCTAAATTATAGTTTTTTTGTTGAATAAGAAACCTCACTTTTACGGTGAGGTTTTCTTTTTGTGCTCTTGATAAAAGCACTAATTGATTTTGGAGATTCTTAAAAAGCTATGACGTTGAAGGAAGTAAAAAATCTAACGAATAAAATAAAAATTAAAAAATTCATTAAAGAAGGTATTATTGGTGAACCCTTTGAGGTGTGTGGTAAGCCTTGTGTATTTTCAAGTAAATCTGAAAAACCTAATATTTTGTTGGGTAAAGATTGGCACGAGTATGAAAATATATCAGAGCTTAAAAAAGCTGAACGCGAATATGAGTTTAACAAAACCATCAATACACCAAATATTGATGTAGACAGTCTTTTTGAAAAGCTCGTTTTTGTAGGTGAAAAAGGCCTTGACCTTATAGAGGGTAAGGTAAACAATCTTAAAAATAAATTATTCAAAACAGTACGTTCATCTGTTCAAACAAAACTTGATTTTGCCATATGGTCTGGTTTACCACAATCAGGTCCCAATAAACCTGGTTTACGTATAGGTGATAAAGTATACAACAATATCGACAACATTGGTGTAGATTATCACGACAATGTAGAGCTACAGCGAGCTCTTGAATATTTGTTGGAACTAGCTGTAAAAATTCCAACTTATGAAGTCTGGAACGGTGGTATTCTTTTTACCGACTATAGTATTAAAAAAGATGACGACACTTTTATCATAAAGGTAGATGATGACACGTCGTACTTAAGTGATAGTTCTGTTCTTGACAACAAGTGTTGTGGTATTGTTTTTAATCAAGTTCTCAAACCTGATGGTACTCAAATATTGGACATCGACTTGAGTCAGCTTACAGACGTACCTGAGAGCTATTGTCTATTGACTACGACACTACAACCAAAAAACGCAGAGATTAATTTGTCTGAAATTCAAATGTATATGACATCATTTGAAAACTTAAAAGAAAAACTATCAAGTGATCCTGTATACACAGAACTTGTTGAAAATACAGCTTTTCGGCGTTTTATGAATTTTAGTGAATCTACGGTGGCAAATGAGGATGAAATCTCTTTTGATTTTTTGGTAAAACAACTTAACTTGGAAATTGTTAAAGAGCAAGACCGGCTTGAGTCGGCCGATTTCAATGAAGCTTATAAATTGATTCGTAAAGATCCAATTATTACAGACTGGTCTAATAAGCTTACAGCTCTTGAAAAAATCCTTGATGAACACTCTGATACGGTCTTGAATGTCGTAACAATGTACAACGTTTTAATCAACCTTAAATGGAACTTGTGGCAGTTGTTTGATTCTAAGACAAAATTGACTGAAGCGACCGCAGGTTTTACAAAAGTGCGTCAAGGTGAAAACTCTATAGTTTTGATGAGAAAGTGAACGGAGAATATATGAGAAGGTTGAGTGAAAAACGCGTAAGAGCTGGAGAGCGCGTTAATTTTCTTAAATTGTCGGAGGTATGTGATGTTTTTGAAAGAAAGTTTGATGAGATTTTTGGTACCTTAGATTTCGTAAGACTTGTTCAAAGAGTTAGGTATCGAGAAATCGCTTATTATGTCAATGTAAATCCTAGTGGCTTTGGTAAACCAGACAAGTCCTTTGAGACAGTAGTTTCAGTTCGTTCTCGTTATTTCGAACTTGATCCAGGTGACGACTCTGAGGATGTTTTCGTAGGAGATCGTAGTGAGATTGAAAAAGACTGTACAGCTCGCTTACGAGATATTTACAAATTGGCCGAAATTGACAAAATCCTAAAGAGTTACGGATTGTAGAAAATTACAAAAAGGTCCTTTTCAAAAAGGACCTTTTATTTTTTTTTGTTTAAGGTCGAACTAGAATAACTTCTTTACAGGCCCGAGTAACACAGGTATATAACCATTTTGTATGATCTTCACCGAAAGGAAAACTCTCTTCAAATATGACAACCTTATTCCATTCACTACCTTGAGCCTTATGACCCGTAATTGCATAAGCATATGTAAATTCTAAAGGTTGTGCTTTACGTGGTTTAATTTTCGCTTTTTGTTCAATTGACAACGTACTCACCTCATCTGTCAAAAACTTACGGTCTATGTTTATGTACTTTTCCAAACCAGCTTCAGATGTAAAACAACCTGCAAATGTAGGTACACTTACAACATCTTTTTTAATGACAAACTTTTTAAGTCTCTCATCGTAATTTTTAGATTTGAGGCTGTAGTTTTTTTCAGAGTCTTTAACCTCACGTAAAAGACCAACAGTTCCATTTGTAAGAGAGTCCTCTATTTCATTCTCCCAGTAGTTTAAGGTACAAATAAGTTTTTCATTCTCATCAATAAGACCTTTTTTACCCAATAATTTACGCATAGCCTTATTTACCTTTTTACGCATATCATTTGTACCAACCAAAATCATATCTGCTGTTTTCAAGTCTTCAATTTTCAATTGATTTTTATGAATAACTCGAGCTTCAGGGAAATTAAAATCATCGATAGACTCATGATTACGAATTTTCATTGAAAGTCGAATGATAGGACTACCCTGAGCCTGCCGTAGAACTTCGGTCAAGAAAATATCGGGATGAGACAACAGGTGATTATCAGCTCCCTCTTGAATTGGAGGCAACTGACCCGGATCACCTAAAAATACCAAAGGTACTCCAAATGAGATCAACTCTTGATACATATTCATTGGAACCATTGAGCATTCATCTACAATAACCAATTTGTAGTCGAGTTCATATTTTAATTCAAAAGAAACAGAACCGTTAGGCCATGCAATAACATCATATAGAAGTTTATGTAACGTAACAGCTGGACAACCCTTATTTGTCAAAATCTGACAAGCTTTACCTGTAAAAGCTGTAAATGTAATTTCATTCTCAGCTATAAGTTTTTTATTTAAAAGTTCTTGAATAAAAAATCGAACCAATGTCGATTTTCCTGTACCTGCATAGCCTGCAATAATTGTATTTTTACCGACTCGAAAGTGATTCAAAGTTAAATCTACGGCTTGTTTTTGAACTTCGGTCAGTTTAATGTCTTTATTAAGCGTGTTCATCTTCTCTTAATAGTATAGTAGTTTACTTATACATGAGCTGTGTTTTTTAAAACTTTCGGAGTTGAGATCATTTTCCCAAAGTTTTAAAAAAACACAGCTCACAGGTTGTATTAAAATAAACAGAGCTGTGTTTTTGATCAACTCTGGGAGTTTAAAGTTGTTTCCGAAAGTTTTAAAAAAACACAACTCACACTACTGAAACTATAATAATATTATGAACAAGACTCGCATTCTTCAAATTGAGGAGAATTTCTTAAAAGAGAGAAATCTACCTCGCAGTGATATTTTGTATTCTTATACAAATGGAAATCATCAAACAATTTTACTTAAAAACGGTACTCGTTATCGAGAAACTTTAGACCCTAAGGTAGCTAGACTCAGTTTTAGTTATGGTGAAAGTTGTGAAGTGAAAATTACAAACTGCTGTGACGCGGGTTGTAAATTTTGTCACGAAGACTCAACTGTAAATGGAGAACATGCCGAATTGTTTAACAAAAACGGAACGCTTCTTCAAATATTCAGTACACTAAAACCTGGTATTGAAATATCAATTGAAGGTGGTAATGTTTTAACGCATCCAGACCTTTTGAAGTTTTTGACAGAGTTAAAAAAGCGAGGTGCCGTATGTAATATTACTGTAAATCAAGTACATCTTACTCGTTATGAAAAATTCATTCGCGCGTTAATTCGAAACGAACTTATATTTGGTTTAGGTATTTCTTTAAAAGATTCTTCAAACATAAAAGACATGCGAGTTATAAAAGAACTTGAAGACTTATCTTGTAGAGTTTATGGTTCCAATAACGTTGTAATAAAGGTTATTGCAGGTTTATTGACTCAAAAAGATTTGAATGCTCTAAAACGTAAAAAAGTACTTATACTTGGATATAAGGATAACACAGGTCGAGCTATAAGTTATTCAAAAGATCATTTCGCAGATATTAGAAAAAATCAACTTTGGCTTAAAGAAAACTTAAATCAACTTTCGAGATGGTTTGCAGTAATGTCTTTTGATAAACTTGCACTTACTCAACTTAATACTGAAAATCGGCCTAGTTTGATAGACACTGAATGGTATTTAAGATGCGCTTTTTATTTTGATGCTGTAAATAAGATGATTGGTACACATGCGTATACAGGTCAGACTTTTGAAGAGTCTTATCGATTGAGCTTAAAGTGAATGAAAAAACTTTGGTAAGTCAAAGGGTACTTTGATCAATACCAAAGTTTTCACATCGAAGTTACTTACCGATCTATCATAATAATCAATTCTGTATTTTTTCCAAAATGACTTCGATTTTCTATAGTGTCCACTACACAATCTCTATACTTTTCGGTTTTCATCTACAACAAAAAGGTATCTTTTACATTTGTAGCGCTGAAGACATAAATCAATCCACTCATCGCAGCTTTTCATCCTGGGAATGATCAAAAGGATTTTGCCAAGTTCCATCTTCTTTTACAAATTGATCACCTTTGATTTCTATAAAAACATCATCAACTAGAAAGTCTGGAAAATATTTACAAACAGTGTCTTCGTAGAGATATTCAAAACACAAAGGTTCTTTTTGTATAGGTATACCTTGATCCTTGTGATAAATGTAGAAAGCTAACTCAGGTCCTGAGTCAAAGAGTAAGTTATCGTACAAATACCTATGATAACTCTTTTTTCGAAATTCGGCTGTTTGAGAAAAAGATTCTGTGCCATATCTACTTAAACAAGTTTGTCGTATTCTAGCTTGTATAT
>Ga0326511_10000843_pt1 | contig 26521 bp, 34 predicted proteins | sample 0_2496_0518_D_FD_203701 | JGI IMG/M metagenome (GOLD analysis project Ga0326511, IMG submission 203701) | Bovine rumen microbial communities from UC Davis, California, United States - 0_2496_0518 | ecosystem: Host-associated > Mammals > Digestive system > Stomach > Rumen | place: USA...
TTCCCAATCTCAAAGCCTTTAACCTTGCCGGATAGCATTTTCTGAAATTCTTTGTCTGACACAGTTTCAGCCTTAACATCAGTTGTCGGATATTCATCTACTGCATCTGTAAACTTTCCGTTCTTGATAGAGCCTAAAATGCTACACTCTATCGTTTTCATGGATTCCATTGGAATATCTGATAAAAAATCTTCATCTCCAATATCTTCCTCTACATCGTTATCCGTCAGACTTGACACAATCGTTATCAGCTTCGCCTTGCCATCTGAAATGCTAATCAGGTCGTTAATACTGATTCCTGCAAACTCGGCATCATCTGACTTGATTGTTACAGTCTGCGGTTGCATTTTGATTAGTTTCATATAATCACTCCTTTTCTGCTAAATAACACATAATTCCGCATTCCGGCATTATCTCCGTGTTCATGTTTCCTCTGTTTGGTTCTAACTCGTCAAGATAGCACTCTTTCAAGATGGAATATCCAACTTTTCTTTCCAGTTCTGTCCTTGCCTTGAAAGCATCAGGGAAATCTTTTCTAATCCTGTTCCAATAACCCATACCGCCTTTTATGCACCCGATGCAGTTATTGTTCGGATAACCTAAATCGTACATTTTCGGTCTTTTGAAACTAAACTCCCCCTCAAAAAATCCATGTACTTCCTCTTTTGATAACCCTCTTTCAATTAAAGGAAATTCATGTTTTGCCTGCGGATTGCTTTCTACGGTTCGTTCTGCCCTATGTTTCTCTTTCAAGTCAAATCCCCACACATAAGTCAAGCCATAATCCTTATGGGATTCTTCCCACTCTTTCCTAACCCTCTTTTTCAGCCAATTAGTACAAGGTGCAAACGAGTTGTAAGGATTCCTAAAACCACCAAATGCAAGCACACATTCTTCAACACTTCGATATTCCCTAGAACGCAGTATTTTTACTTCCTTTCCGATTGCTTTCTCGCAATCCTTGATAAACCTCAAACTGTCCTCGTGTTGGTCTGCAATGTCTATATAAATCCATTCATCGCAATTCGCTAAATATCCTGCTACAAAACTTGATACTCCTGCTGATAACCAACATACTTTTAACTCTTTCATACCAACAACTCCTTATACCCTCTAACCTTTACATCCCTCGTCTTTTTGCAATATTCGCAATTCTCACACCGTTTCGGCTCAACCAAACCCTGCTTGACCTCAATCAAGTGTGGCATTTTCTCCCCAATTTCATTCAATGCAAGGTCAAGTTGCGATTGCTCGACTTGAAAAATATTAAGGTCAGGTACTTTTTCCTTTGACACCACTGCCAGATAGAACGGTAGTGGATTCCCTTTTGCATCTGTAAATCCATTCTGATAAGCTATTTCTTGATACACCGCCCCTTGCCAGTCATACCGCCAATAAGGGAGTTTCTTTGTCAACGCAACCACTTTTAAGTCTGTGATACACAGCCCCTCTGAAAAACTGTCCATCTTGATTTTCCACTTCGCCCCGAAAAGCTTTCCTGTGAGGATTTTCTGCTTTTCGCCTTGTAGGAATTTGTTAAAGCCCTGATTACGCTTAATAATTTCAATAATCTCATTCGCCCTCTTAAACTCTGCCCGAAGTTGCTTTTTTAAGGTGAAGATTTCGGGGTGGTCTGCCATGAATTTATCAAGAGTACCATCTACATAATTGTCCACAAATGAGCCTACAAGCATCGCCCTTGACACAGGGGGAGTATATTCTCCCCTCAACTGTGCCATTGCAGAGGCTTCACAGGAACATAGAGCTTTAAACTGCGATACGCTGAAAAATGCCATGTTCGCCTGTTGGGAATAGTAGTTTTCTTCTGTTAGGTTCATGCTATCCCTCGCTTTCCATAATGGACTGTACGGCTAATCTATTTAATATGTGCGTAAATCCAATCAAATCACAATCGTCATTTGTGACCTGTGAATACACGACACACAAGGCAACTAACATATCCGTAAAATCATCAGTTATACTTTCATCTGACATTTCAAGTTTTGGAAATGCAAAAAGTCCCCTTTTTTCTTCGTCTCTAAAGCAATCTAAGATTGCCGTTGTAAACTGTGCAATTTTATCTTCTCTTTTCATATCCCACCTACTCTTTCTTTTTATCCTCTTTCAAATCCAACTCCTGCTGTTTTTCCTCTTTCTCTGACTTCTTTTCTTTCTTTGTCTTTGTCGGCTCTGTAGCATCAGCAAACGGGTCTTTTACCTCTGCTGATTCCTCTTTCTTCTCGTCAAGTCCTACCTCGAAGTAGTCCTCACGGCTTGCCATTCCGTCTTTTAGGGATACAAACACCTTATTAAGCCGTAGCATATCATTTTCTGAAAAAGCCTCTGCCTTGCAACCGATATACTTTTCAAGCATTTCTTTTGTCACGGAAAACTTTTCTTCAAACAACTGCACCCCCTCACGAATACGGTCTTTTAAAGGCTTGCTGTTCTGCCCTTTGATAGTCTTTTCGCATTCTTCTAAGGCATCATCTACCACATCCCCAGGAATGACACCTAAGATACATGCTCTAAGCCTCCTTGCTCCCTGATTTGCAACCATTTCATAAATGTCTCTTGGGTCTGTCAATGCGATATTTCCCTTTTTCGTACCTCTTACATGAGGAACTGTAAAAACCTTTGTCTGTCTTGTATTCGTCTCTAAATCCCACGCATACGCTTCTACAATGCTTTCTCCGTTCCTCTGCTCTAACTCCACGATACCGAAGTCGATATTGCCCCAATTTTGAGCAATCGCCTCCGCAAGTCGTATTGATGCTCCTGTAACTTTCTGACCGCCTCTTGGGTATTCGTACATAGCCTGTCTGGCAAGTCTCGGTCTTTTACAAGCCGTCAATACTCTGTTGATACTGTCCATTTCATTCCGTGGAAACTTCTTTGCAATCACCATAGCTGCCTGTACTTCCTGTGCCTGTCTTGTGGTTGCCATTTCCGTTGTTGTGCTTCTGGTTGATACTCCTGTGTTTTCTACTGTCATTAAATCTGCCATAATTTAATCCTCCTTAATTTTTAATCTCCATCAAAAGTTCCCTTGTAAACATCGGCTGTGCATCCTCTAATAAGTCACAGATTTCCTCGCACAACTCTTTCACTTCCGGGTGTGCGTTTCCCTCTTTTCTCCGCTCTTTGTATACATGAGCAAACTCTGTAAGGTTACACTTAAAAATGAAGCTACTCTGCATACCTAGAGGAAATAACCCTCTGCGTACATCGTTACTGTTAAGATGTTCTGACTTGATATACCCGACAGGTGTTTTAATATACATATCATCTTCTGCTTCTATAGTGTTCGGAAGTTTTATATCAAGTTTTTCCAGTGCTTCACGAAAAGTCAGAACCTTGTCTTTGTAGTAATCCGACATTTCCGGAACCATCTTTCTTCTCGTGGACATCCTGATTATCCGATTTTCAAACCTCTTAGCATGGCTATCCCAATCATCCTGCCCGGCTCTGTGAAGTCCATCTACCGTAATCGACAAGTCAATAAACCTAAGTAGTGTAATGTGTCTTTTGCCGATTTTAAGAAGTTTAGAAAGCATCTCATTGTACTTTTTTAATTCTGCATCTGCCACAAACGGAAGAATAGAACCTCTTGAAGAAAGCACTCTTAAACAAGCATTTCTCACGCCATTATCAATATATTCATTCCACTTCCCATTACTGAAATACATAGATAAAATCGCATCCTCGATTCCAGTAATGCTATTCAGATATACTTTCATCTCTCCCTCCTAAACCCAACAAGCCTACCGCTCTCAATCACCGCCGCATAACCTTTCCTGCACTTTCTTTCTACCCTCTCAATACTCCAATTTCTGTAAAACCACTTTCTCATGTTCTTATTCTCCTTTCTTTTCTTCTCCCTTGTCTGATAGCAGTATGACAATGTAAAACAATGCTCCCTCTACTGCTAAAGTTGCCAAGATTCCGCATAAAAACTCTGGAATATACACGCTATCACTCCTTTCAACCTTTCGCGTTCTCGTTAAATTCAAGATAAACTTCCCATCCTGCATATCTATCATCAGAAACATGGATTTCATAGCCTTTTATCTTGTCAGAAGTGCGTAAATCGTAAATGTTGTAATATTCATCATCTTTCATAATCTGCACACTCCCTACTCCATTTGAAATACCTTTAGAAACCCATGCTTCGTTACTCGGCACGGATAAATCGTAAACGACTGTAAATAAATGCCCCTGCTTTCTTCTCATTCTCTTTACCTGTCTGATTCTCCGTTCCTCTGCTTTTTTGGCTTTTAACCGCTCAAAAAGTTGCTTGTCGTACCGATAAAAGCCAAACCGTTCAATCCCCCGAACTGTATCTGATACATAACTGCTGTTATCGTCATATCCGCTTGCAATGATTCTTGATAACTGCGTGTAATAGTCTTTTGCCTGTCTTGCTGACTTATATCTGCTCTTCGACAAAATCTCAAAGTACCGATTCAGCCCATCTTCCAAGCTGTCAAATCCTGCATAGAAATCACTATTCCATTGTTTCAATCCCCACAGGTTGTTAGGCTTGATGCAGAATCGCCCTAAACTTGATTCTGTGAGTGCCTGTCCGACCGCCACACTAGGCAAGATATGTGTTTCTTCGTAGCGTTCTATTGCTATCTTTGCGATCGTGTCAGCGTTTCTTTGTTGTTTTCTGCTTAGTCCTGTTGCTCCTGCGGAAATGGTAAGCTCTCCGACTATTAAAACCGCAAGTAGTAAGCATAGAATTTTTCTTTTCATGTGTTTACAACGCTCCTCTCGTTTGTTATCCGGTGATAGCCTGTGTTATTGGTTTTTCTACCAGCATCTTTTCTGATTTTCTATAAAGTTCCTCCCAAACTCGCTTGTCGCTCTCGGAAAGCCTCTCATACTCTCTTTCCCTCTTAACTTCCGTTCCGTAGCACCTGATAAAGTGTGACTTCTCCACCCCCTCATTAAAATCCTCGTCTGTAGCCCACCATTTAATCTGCTGTGGTGTGCCGACCGCCTTTTGAACCGCTCTCGGAAGTTTCTCATATTCTTCTTCCGAACCGTATGTTCCGTTTTTGATTGCCTTTAGGACAAGCGACCATGCTTCGTTACCGTTTAGTTTCGGCTTTTCGGTCATTGTTCGTATATTGCTTATGATTTGACCTGCGCTTGGTGCAAATCCCTTTTCGTCAGATACAATATACATTTGCACTGCTTGTTTTACCTGCGCATCGTCAAAACTCTGAAAAATAGAACTCCAAGCCTTTATGGTTTTTTCTACTTCTGGGTGGTAGTTCGGATATGTGACGGTCAAGACTTCTAAAACATCAAGTATTCCTTGTACTGTCAATTTCATTCCCCCTTATATTTTTCTCGTAAGGCATCAAAGTCTATGCCTTGTTTGTTGGTTTTTCCTGCTTGCTGATAATTATTGTTTTGATTGTCTTTTACCGGAAACAAACCTACATAACACTTAAAAATTGATTGTTCGATAACCTTTACTGCTAAATCGTTATCCATAACCCCGTTTACCGTTGATGCTTTTTCTAGGTCATTAAATGCTCTTGTAAATCCTGATTTCGTCAGTAAAGGTTTTTTTATTCTTTTGCGGTATTCCAAATATTCACAAAAAGCATTGTCTAACTTTTCATCATTAGGATAGTAAGGTGGCTGTGGTATATCATCTGCCTTTTCTTTTTTACTTTTCTTTTCTCTTTTCTGTTTCTTATCTTCTTCTATTTCTTCTCTTATCTTATTCTTATTCTTATCTGTTGCGTTACTCTCCGTTACAGTAACGCTACTTGTAACGTTACAATCCGTTACGGTAACATTTTCTGTAGCGTTATCATTTGTTACTTGTAACGCATTTTCAGTATCACCCTCTCTCTGTTCAATCGCTTTCTTTTCCCTATGTTTCTGCACTCTTTTCCTTGTCTGCTCCCTGACTTTTGCAAGTCCATCTACATTCTGATATGTACCCCAATTTGTTACACATATAAAAGAATCTGATACATCTATCATTCCAAATTTTTCAAAGGTATCTAATGCAAGACGGATTGTTTTTGTCGGTTTATTAAATTGTGTGGATAGCATTTCATCTGTGTAAGGTATCTCTGGCGTGAGATAAACTCTTCCATCATCATTGATTGTTCCAGCTAGGCAAAGAAGTTTTACCCATACCACGATGATACTGTCACCGCCCGGCAGACTTTCTATCTGTTTGATTTTTCTATTGTCAAACATATCTGCCGTAATTTTTATCCATTTCACATCTGCCGTAGCGAATCACCACCTTTCTATCCTGCTTCACCTAAAAACTTATTCACAAAGTAAATCTGCCCTTTACCAGTTACCTTTGTGGTTATGGTTTCAATCGGTAGCCTGTCTCCCCTGTTTACCGTTCGGACAACCGTTTCAAAAAGTCCTAACTCCATAGCCTTTTGTGTCGGTGTAGTGGTGTTCTTACATATGTACCCTTTATCCCTTAACCACTTATAAAGCCTTTTTTCACCCATCGGAACGCCGTTTTGCTTTATCATCTTTGCAAGGTCACGAATAAGAATTGATGTGTCGCTTGCTGATACTGCATCTGAAAATACTGCTTTTGGCTTCATCTGGGCATTTTCCTCTTCAAGCCTTTTGCTCTTTTCTTTTTCTTCCTTTAACTTGGTTGCAAGTTCAATCAGAAAATCAGGACTTGTAAGAGCCTTTTCAAGCGTTTCTTCTGTCATGTATGCACCGTGTTTTCTGATTGATGGAATAATTTCATCTGCCACCTTTGCTTGAAATTTCTCTGCGGTTTCATTCTTTGCTTTCATGGCGAGACGGTAAAAAATGTTTTCCGGGATAAAATCGTCATGCCCACAAGTGGGTACGCCTAAATCTTTTAAATATCCGTTGACACGTTCCCATCTGATAACCTCATTTCCACTTTCTGCAACTCTTGTAAACCCCAACCCTCTAGCCACACTCTCTAATTTAAGATATGCAACTCCGTCTTTTTCATAGCAGTCTACACCGCCAAAATTCATAATCTGTAAATCGTTCACTAAAACACCTCTCTCTAAAAGTACTTATCAATCAAATACTTAATTGCATCTAAAGACAATCTGAATAAAAACACTCCAATAAATACTGTTAATCCGCTTTCTAAATCTTTCATACTGTCACACCTCAAATGTGTTATAATCTCCTTATCAGTCCATAAACTGAAATACAAGGAAAGGAGATATACTATGGATAACTCCGTAATTATCAGCTATGTAAAAGAAATAACCATAGCAAAACTTACAAACTCCACCGTAAAAGTAAATAAAGATGGTGGAAAAGATGTAAGCGATTTCATGGAAGAAATCTACAACAAACTAATTGAGTTAGATAAAAAGAAAGAAAACTAATCTCTCCATAACTCAATAAGTGCCATTGCTACGCTTGGGATTGTTGCCGCAATCTCCGGCGTAGTGTCTTTTGTATTCTTCTCGATATACTCCAAAAGAGCATTTTCAAGTCTGTCTTTATTTGATGTTACCTCAAATGTAATTTTGTTATCTTCTAATGTTTGTTTTGTCATGTTCTCACCTCATTTCTATTTTTTGTTCTATAAATAGTTAAACCCTTTGAACTTTCTGAACAAAAAAATAGTCCTGTATATCGCTTTCTTCCAGTCCAAGGACTTCAATAGCCTTGCAGATTTCGGGCTGTTTCCACGGAATCTTCCCATTTATTTTCCGTGAAATAGTTTGTTCGGAAACATTCATAGCCTTTGCAAACTCTGTTCTGCTACCGTATTTTTCAACGATTCTTCCTTTTAATTTACTATAATCAAAAGCCATTCAAAACCCTCCTTTCTCTGTTTGTTCAAACTCTTGAACTATTAAGATAGTACCACATAAAAAACAGTCCGTCAATAGTTTTTGTTAATTTTTTTGAACTTTTTGTTTTTTATCTTGAACTTTTGTTTGAAATGTGGTACAATTCTTACTGAAAGGAGGGCAATCAATATGAAGAAAGAAAATACTGCGCAACGATTAAAAGAAATAATGGAAGAAAAGCATCTGAAACAGATTGATATTGTGAGAAGATGTGAACCGTTATGTGCTAAATACGGCGTAAAAATGAATAAGTCAGATATTAGTCAGTATGTTGCAGGAAAAGCAGAACCAAGCCAAGATAAGCTATGTGTACTTGGAATTGCTTTAGGCGTAACTGAATCGTGGTTAATGGGATTTGATGTTGCAAAATATAGAAAAGACAGCGAATCCGAAGCTGAAAAAGATTTTGATTTATTCTACAGATTTTCGCAATTAAGCGAACATGATAAGAAAGTTGTGTCAGATTTGATTGATTGTATGCTTTCAAACACGGAGGGCGGGGAGTAATCCCCGTTCTTTTTTTATTTCCCCCATTTTTCGAGGAATAATCGTATAAATGTATATAAATATTCTAATGTGCCTGTATCTTTAATTGAATTTATCATTTCAGTTATTCTTTGCTTGTAAATCTCCTTTTCTTTCATTCCTTGCCACCTCTCCCAAAATATGTTAATATAGGGAGTGGCTGTGTGGGTAGCCAACTCCCTAAGCCTGAACTGTCCTTTTTGACCGGACAGGTAGAGTGTAGCATAAAAACAGAGGGTGTGAATGATATTGAAATGTCAAAGATAGCGGTAAATCGACATTGCAATGTCATTTTTTAGTAAAAGATGAAGAAAATACTTGATAGATTAGCGGAATTGGTAAATTTTGAGATAAAAAAGAAAAATGAGACAATTTTGAGTTTTTCCGTGAAATGTGAGATTTCTTATAATGAAATGCGTAAAATCTGCAACAGGAAAGCAAAAGATGTAAAAATATCCACCATTCATAAAATCTGTGAAAATTCAGATATTACAATGGTGGATATATTTGTTCCAAATAAAGATATAGATGTTATTGTCAGATACAAAGATGATAGGTTTCGGGTTAGGATAAGGAAGTGTTAAATAAGGGTATCTAATATCCCTGGCACATTTTCCTGCAATGTTTCCCTGTCAATAACCGACCTGCCTGGTTTTTCCATCCATGCAGCCCTGTCAAGACCAAGCGTATCAAATAGGGTTTGGCACCAAGAATACCATCTGTATATATCAACATCATCGTGAGACGGAATGGTACATCCATACTCGCTGATTACAACTTTGCACTTTTGGCATATTTCTTTAAGTGCCTCTACCTCTTTTGTATTTGTTGATTCAAAATCGGAAATATCAACTTTCGATACTACATTGATATCGTCTGTCAGTGTATAGTCTCTAGGATAATACCAGTGAAGCCCTATATAACAGTTTTCGTCCATGATCGTACTCAATTCTTTAAGGTTTTTTACAGTCTCCACTGCATCAGCATACACCCCTTGTAGTATGAGTTTTCGTTCTGGATTTACTTGCCTTACTTTTTGGACAAAATAATTTGAACAGCTTAAAAACAGTTCTTTTCTTTCTGCTTCTTCCTCTAAAAAACCAACTTCATTAAAACATTCAAAAGCAACAAGTTCTTCGTCAAAATAAGAAAATTCAGACATAAATAAGTCAATTAATGCTTTGTATTTTTTTATTACATATGGAACATATTCTACGTTTAATTCCTGCAACCAATCTGTATCATGGTGGATTCGAATAATGCATTTCATTCCACATTCTGTAATATAAGACACGATTTCTTTAATTCGTTCAAAAAACCACGAATCAATCTTTACGCAGGTTAGCAATTCGTTGTTATTTTCTTCTGTTTTCCACTTAATATGCGGAAAAAAAGTTACTGGAAGACAAATTCCACCAAAACCTAATGATTTAATACCGCTTATATAATCTCTTGTAATGTATGGATTTCCCCATTCAGTCTCCCAAGTCTCCTTATTATGTTCTAATGTGCCAAAAAACTCATTAACATCCAAAGAATCTGATAGTGTAAAGTATTTAGTCATTATTGCCTCCTGTTAGTGTAAATGCAAATCGTAAACAGATAAAGTTACTTTTGCGCCGGTTACAACAGTAAAAAAATACGCAGGTGCAACATCTCTCCAATACGATGGGTTATTAGTGTAAAAAGTTATTCCATTAATTGTTTTCCAAACATATGCAGAGCTTTGTGTCCAAGTTGCAGGCTCCGTTAAATCATTAAGAAGAATGCTTATTTTGCCTGTATCCCCACTGCTGAACCCTGTAAGCGAAGCACTAATAAAACTGTAATTCCCATTATAGTTTAAGCTCCTGATATCGACATCGGTATCACTAACGAGCCCAAAATCTACAGACCCGATAGCACCGTCGGAATGTGAAACCTTGAAAACAAAATCAATATAATCTGACTTATACTTATAGTCTTGGTCACTGGTGTAATCATAAAACGGTAATCTCTGCCGCCACGTAACACCTGTACTTCCGCTGTAATGACCAAATGTCCTCACATAGGAATTTAACCCAAAGTCTGTGTTTTGCACCAAAGAAGAAGTATTACCATGGTCTGTCACATCAGAAGTTTCCACAAGATTTAGGAAGTCTATGCTTTCAACGAATACACGATCAATGTATTTTCCAGAATCAGGGACTAAAATTATATCATCCGTTTTACTTGGCATAACCGTTTTGCTTTGTCCGGTAAATAGCCCTGTAACCAAGTCCCCTCCACTATATGCTGTTTTTCCACTGATTATGTCACTAGCATCAGCATCGCCATCACTTCTTATATCTTCCATAGCACTAGCTATTGCTGTCGGAGTACTGGCTGTTGGTGTTGAACCCTCCGATACAGCTTTGTCATATAAAGTATCAACACCATCCTGAAAAGATTGCTCTATATCGTCAAACTTTGCTTTAATCACCTTGTTTTGTACAGGGTTTACAGATGTACCTGATAAAGCCGAATCAACCACTGTGTTGCTTATTCCGCAGTACATCCAGTATTCTGTATCACTCCCTGTTGTCGGTGCAATGCCTGTACTTGCTTTTTTCGCCAAGTACAGTCCACCATCATAGGACACTAAATCAAGCCTTTCATATGGTGTTAGTACGTTATAATCACCACTCGGTTTTATTGCTACTCTTCCTGCTACCGCCATTTTAGACCACCTCCCAATTTAAATCTCCGTTATCATCAACGGTAAAAGAAAAACTTGAATCATCACTGTAGATAAGATTTCCATCATCATCTACAGAAAATGTTGCTATATTTAGTTTTTTATCCATTTCTTCTAAAACATCTTCTTGATTGTCTGCAATTTCTTTTGTTTTGTTATATGAAAATTCCGCTTGTTCTTTATAATACTTTGCATTGTCGGTATCTTCTCCACTTCTTACACCGCTGCCACCTACCGCATAACTTTGAGCTAGTTTTGCATCAAAAGAAGCATTATCAGCGTAACTTTTGGCATTATTTGCTTGTGCCGTGGCAATCCCTGCCTGTGTGGTAATGTCTGCAAGGTAGTTCGGTTGCATCATACTATCCGTAACGCTGTTCGGCTTGATTGTTGCAGTAACATTTTTTTCACCACTTCCTGTCACAGTAAAATCAATCGTGCTGCTGTCCGTGAAATTAAAAACAGGAATTAAAGAACCGATGTCAGCTGTCCATTCCGTTCCGTCAGCGGTCGTCATAGTAATAATTCCGTTTGCATCCATAGAAAAACTGACAGGGATTTTTTCAATATTTAAATCAACGGTTTTTGTTGTTTGTGTTCCATAAAAAGAAAAAGTAAAAACTCCGGTGGTTGAATTGTAATCAACCCCGGAGACTAGACCGTTTGCGTTTTCTTTATCGAGCTTGCCTATATCTAACTCGTTGTATGCTTCATTAAGTTGCAAGACGATATTATATATCATCTCATCCATGTGGTTTAAGTTTGTTTTCCCAAGCGGAGTTGTTAAGGATTCCGAACGGTTTTTCCAACCTATGACATTATAAGATAGTGGGCTGTATGCCATGTTAAACACATCCTCTCCTGCATTATCCTATTTCAGATATGACATATGTTTGAAACTCATTCCAATCTGCATCTGCTTCTTCCTGATTTGATTTATACAAATCAAAGTCTCTGATATTCTTACTAAAATTCACCTCTTTATTGGCATTTACAGAAGCACTCATATAAAGAATGGGTGTCGCCTGACCGTCTGAAATGTTGGTTGCTGATACTGCACTAAAGTTCTTGGTTTCTGCCTTGTTTACTATCATGATAAATTTCCTCCTAATTCTTTGACTTTGCTTTCTAACACATTTATTTTTTGATACATTTCTTGTATCAGAGATAACATAGGTGGTATAATATATCGTTCATTCCAATTCTCGACCATACCATAATCATTAAATTCGCAAGCCATAGGGTAATGTTCTGCGACATCTTCTGCGATAAAGCCTATGACATCTATGTTGTACCGCCGGTCAAGAGAGTTACTCAAATAATCTGTATTGAACTTATATTGCGATATTGGGAGGCTAAGCAGTTTATGTGGATTTAGACTTTCTTTTATGTCTGTCGTAATATCGTGTTTGTATCGCCTTGAAGAATTTGTTGTCTTGACGATATGACCAGAATCACCGCCTATGAATACATTAGCGGCGGCTGATTGTGTTTCTTTATTAATCCCACTAGAGTACACATCTGCGGTGTCTAAATGAAGCGTGTTTCCTGTAAAATATATTGTATGACTAGCCCCAGTACGCAATGTCATATCTGTTTTAGAGAGGACGATATTCGGGTCCATATTTCCACTCGCATACTCACTAGATGCTGCTAGTATTAGTTGTTGTGCGGCACCAGAGACTTTAATTCCTTTTACAAGGTGAGTTGATATTGTATCTTGCCTTAATACAGTATGTGCATTTTCCCCTGTTCCTATATCAATTCCTCCACTAGACGGAAATGTTATAGGAGATGCTGTCTTGCTTGCTATAGTGTTTAAATTAATTCTGTCAGCATCTATCGTACCTGTTTTTATATTGCTTGCATTCAGATTCGTCACATTAACCCTACTTGCATCTATCGTACCTGTTTTTATATTGCTTGCATTCAGATTCGTCACATTAACCCTACTTGCATCTATCGTACCTGTTTTGATGTTTGCACCATTTATGTTAGTAGTACCATCTCCAGATAACCCGGAAAGCGTGACATAGCCGTTTAGATTTACCTTAGAAGCATCTATTGTGATTGCTTCTGCTGTCTGGTTGATGGAGGATATAACATTTCCTTTTTCTACTCTTAAATTAATCTCACTCTCTGTCTGTGTTATGCGGCTAGATAGGTTCTCTGTTGTTCTTGTCCCCTGCCCCGCATAAGAAAGTGTGAGCTGCTTCATACCGTCTATGTCTGCATCTGCACATTGCAAGATTCTAAAAAATCTTCCTGTTTGTTCGTCAAGGTAATATCCACTAACGGTTTCCTCACTTGCTATATTCGCAAGTATCGTGCCACTTCGGTTAATTACTCCGTATCCTCTTGCAGATATAGTTACAGGTGTAGACCATGTGTCACTGTTTTTTGATACAGAAGATTCTATTTGTGTAGCAGTGAGCTGAATTTGAGAGGAATAATCTGTCCGCATTCCATTTTCTGCCGTTTCCGCACGACTTACTTCTGCCTCGATTGCTTCTGTCGTCGTGGTTATTCTTGAGTTGAGTTCCTCTGTAATCTTATGCAGTTGTCCATCTGCTACTTGGTACATGTAAAGAACTGCGACATCCGGATTTACAGTTGATGAAGCAACACTGTCTATAACATATGTCATTCCAGTTTTAGTGTCTAAAACTACACCGTCATTGAAGCTTGACGGAACGTCACTAATTGGTATTTCTACGTAGTATTTTTGCATATCAGCATTATACTTAACACCAGTAACTCTTGTACTTACAACTACATTTGATTCGTCCCATACATCAGAGTTTTTTGCCACTTCCATATTGATTTCAGCGGCAGTCATTTCAAACCTTGCAGTCGTGCTTTCTGCCAAGTCTCCAAGTTCAACAGCAAAAAGGTCGTTTAACTTTGTGATTTTTAAATATTTTGATAGTTCTGCATATGATTCCTCATTCGCAGTAGTTGTATTTTCTCTTGTTTCCGTCCCCTGTGCAACAAACTCATCCCTAAGTCCCTGTATACCAGTCAAAGTCCGGCTAAGTACAAATGATTCAAATGGTATCTTTTTCGTGACATTATAGTAATCCCCCGGCTCGTACCACGGAATGCCCTGTAGTGTAGTCGTGTTTGGTCTATACGACACATTGGAGATTACTTCATAAATTCCTTTTGCTATTTCCTTTAAGGTGTCGGAATCAGAATGGGCAACTAGTGCATTTGTTGTAAGGTACGGATTATCACCTGCGTTATCTGGGTAATTAACCGCAACCGTTTCTTCGCTCGATTCTGTTTTTATAGATACGCATGTGATTTTTTGTACATTAAACTCTTCATAGTGTGTTGTAATAAAATCAGGTACATCTTCATCTTCACTATCTCCACCACCCAAGTAAAGGAAGTTATCTTCCGGGTACAGATTCGCTGACGCACTTTTAGAATCTTCTGGAAATAAATCTTCTTCCGGGTATACACCAGATCCAGAAGAAAGTGTAATAATGTCAAAAGTACCATCTCTTCTGATTACCCCGAAACCACAATTAAGTTCGCAAATAAATCGCAAAATATCTACCGCTGAAACATTTCCGTTCGGTTCTATTCCCTTGGTTATATAGACATAATCGTTTTCGTAGTTGGCATAGGCAGTATGAATCAAAGTTTCTCTTGTCGCAACACCAATTTCAATTAAATGTTCAAGTAAGGAAATCCTTAAATCATGTATATAAACTTTTGTTGTCGCATCTGGGAAAACTGTATTATACCAATCACTGACATCTACACCCCAATCATACAAATCATCATATGCAATCACTTTCTTGTAATCTGCATCATCTATCATTTCTACGGATTGCACACGATACACGCCCATAGGAATCACACCGATTTCTTCTCCGATTGCTTCATCTGGGTTGTCGATATCTTCCGTGCTGATTTCTGTATTTTCTCTATATAAATGTAAATATGCCCTAAATCTAAGCCCACTAAGGTTTATATTATCCGTAACTGTCTCTGACACCTCAAACTCGCAAGAGGACGCAATACACCCACCTAATTTCAGTTCCGTTTCTTCACATATGGATCCTTTAATGGTGACAGATTCTGTATGGATAAACTCTGCATCAAGCGTAAAACCATCAAACTCAAAGGTATACCGTCTGAAATATCCGCTTGCATAACACGCTTTCTTCTGTTCATCTGTGAGTTTTAACATAGCAATAAACCTCTTTTAATATTCAATAAACGCAAACCTTGTAGCCAAGTATTGCGGAAAACCTAAAGCTGTAAAGTTGTACTGAAATTCCACATCAGGAATATAGCAAAACATATATTCATAGTCGTCAACCCATTCATCGTAGTATCTGACACGGATTTTTCTTTCCTTGACTACGCACTTCGGGAGTCGCATCCCCTCTTTTAAAAGATGTATAAACTTGTGCATATCGGGGTAATTCATAGGCTTTGTATTAAAGTCTATCTTTGTCCTGTCATGTTCAAGGACTGTACGCTTCAAACGCCCCTTTGTATTCACATAACTATCCAAATCCTGCATCTGATTAGGAGTAGAGGACATTCCTGCATACTGGATATATCCGTCTATTTTTGTGTAACTGTAGCCACCATTACTGTAGGAAGTGGCTACAGCAAGTAACCCCTTTGATTTTGAGTAAGCCATAACCACCCCTCCTTAAAAATAGGCAAAATAAAAAGGCTATTGTGGAATAGCCTGTGTTTCAATTTTTTGTGTATATCTCTTTATCATCATTTCTTTTATTTGTTCGTATGTAAATTCCATACTTACAAGCCCTGTTACAATCGTTTCCATTTCTTCTATCTTGTCAAGTTCCTCTGTTGTAAAGCAGTCACGGAGATTTTCTTTTTTGCAATTCCTTTGCTCACAAAGTGTTTTTGCATCTACACCAAACATCAATCTGTAAATCATATTTGTATAATTTGGATATGCAAAATGCTTATGTGGAGAATCAGGAATGTATTTTGATATAGCAGAGGTAAATCTTAATCTCTGTATCTTGCCTACTTCTCTTTGAATCTCCCATTTCTTTTCACTTTCATTCGCTTTTGATTCAATATTAAGCAGATAATTTCTAACTTCCGTTGCGACTGCACTTGATGTAAGAATCATTCCGGCACGGAGAAGTGATCGTTTCGGTAGGAGTGTTAAAGATGGAGCTTTGGATATGTTTGGTTCAATCTGACCCAGACAAATCTCCTTTTTAAACTCTCTCAAAGCATCGCCTTTTAATACAACTATTCCGTCCGTCTCAAACTCTGCACGATTACGCTTTACGATAGTTCTTACAGCATCTACCGTGACTTCGTAATAGTTTGCTATCTGGTCAATCGTAAGAATCATATCATTTGTAAGATACGGAATAACCTTGATTTTGTCTAAAAAATCAAACTCCACATTATCAAGTGTCTCATTTCTGATTGACTTGCTTTCAACATACTTCTCTGCATTTCCTACTTTTTTCATAGCGAAATACCTCCTTTATTTAATTTTCTGCACCACAAAAAGCCTCATGCAAACGCACAAGGCTTAAAAAATGGCATTAAAAAAGGGAACTCCGAAAAGTTCCCTATTGTAGCTATTTTAGCATATAAGTATTAAATTTTCAATATCTATTTTACCGTCACCTTACAAGTTGCCTTGCATCCACTCTTCATTGTCAAAGTGTTTCTTCATTCCATAGTACCTCCCTTGTCTTATTTGGTGGTGGGATTGTACCACAATTCTGGAATTTGTGTGTATCCAAAAATAATAAGGCTGTCATTAAAAAATTCGTAATCCGTATATATCTCTTTGTTTTTTAACTTCCAATAAGCACCTTTTATAGCAAACTTATCATTCAATTTAAGCATATCACTTTTTTTGTTATCCATAAAGATATAAATAGGAACATCTTTATTTGTGCTTTTAATTTTTATAACACGCCCATTGTTGAAGTTTTCGTAATTCAAGCCGAAGTTTTCACAAAAATCTTCTGGATCTGAAAAGTCGTTAATAAAATTAATATCCTCAACTTCTCCATTTAATATGAAATCTTCATCATCAAAAGTATCTTCATCACCATAAAAACTATTGATTAAAAAATCGGTATTATCCTCAAAATCCACTTTAGGAAGCCCAGAAGTGATTCTACAATCATACAAACGGTTAATTAAAAACTTGCCCTCCACTTCAATTACATCACCTTTTTTAATATACAAAACGATGCATTATATTCAGTCTTTGCAAGTTGAAATTTGTATTTTTCTGCATCATCCCCGCTTTCTTTCTTATCATACAAAGATATATCCAAGCCTAATATGTCATCAAACTTGCCACGAACTTTCATCTTTTTATCTAATTGTAAATTCATTTTTTCACATATTTTTTTATAAATCTTCTTTGCGTTTATCTCTTCTTCTGTTTTATATTCTGTTTCTTTTTTGTATTTTCTGTCTATTTCAGATAATGTCTTTTCAAACTCATCATATGTATAAAACTCTTTCTTTTTAACTTCTTCTGTTTTCTTGTTTTCGCATCCAGAAAGAAAAACGACAAAAGAAATCAAAAATAATAAAAACGTAACATTCTTTTTCATAGTGGTACAACCTCCTCGTTTGGATGATAAGGAAATTGTACCACAAAAACATCAGTTATGCAAATATTCCTTTGCCTGTTCTTCGCCTATATGCCGTATTCTCATTTTTTACGATTCTTACAATATCGCCATCAGAAACACCCTCTACACTTAAAGTATTCCCACTATTTGCGTTGTTCATGCTTTGTTCTAATCCGACAATAGCATTTGCCATTCTTGTCATCAATGGATTTAATACATTAAATACCGCATCTGATATACCCTTTGCAATATCGTCTTGTGGAGCGACTGCATTTTTATTGTTTATTTTTCCGATAAGTTCGGGGCCGGCTTCATTTGCAATAAATAACTCGCCTGTTTTCGGAAAACCGCCTTGTGCAAATTTTTTAATGTGTGCTAAATTGAAACCAATATCAGCACCTTTGAAAAATGTTTTTCCCATTACTGCAATCTTAGGAATTTTAAAATGTATTTTGTTTAATGTATCAATAAACACACTATTTATTGTTCCTATTATAAGATTTGCGGCAGATTTTAATGCTTTTGTCGCAAAATCTGTCGTTATCTTAATATTAAATTTACTTGTATGCTTATCCCACCAAGTCTTAGCGGCTTGCCATTTGCTTTTTACGAGGTCTGCTATGCTACCCATAGATGGTACTTTAATGCTAGGAAGTTTGCTTTTTGCAGTACTCCACCATGTTTTAGCAGTATTCCATGCTTTTGAAATTGTATCTTTGATACTTCCGATTGATGGCACTTTGATATTTGGTAGTTTGTCTTTAACGCTTTTGAACCAAGAAACCGCTTTATTCCACATATTATTAATTGCTTGTTTTATGTCTCCGATTTTTGGCACTTTAATATCGGGAAGTTTGAATTTAGTTTTGAACCAATTCAAGACATCGCTTTTAAAACTATCTAATTTTTCCTTGAAGTTTTTCGGCAGACTTTTTATGCCGTTTACGATTCCTGTTGCGATATTTTTCCCTATATCTTTTTCAGCTACTTTCGATGGGCTGTGTATTCCAAGTGCATTTTTAAATGGTTTGATTATTAAATTGTAAATAAGCGAAGCAGGAAAAACAAGTGCATTTTTTATCCCGTTCAAAATTCCGTTTGCTATGTCGTTTCCAACATCTATCGGGGTTGTATTCTCTGTATCGCTCCAAACATCCTCAAAAAAACCGCCTATAACACTAGCAATATCCCCTACCACTTTTACTATAGCTTTACCAAAGTTAAGAACAATAAAAATAGGTGGTACTAACTGGAAAACACCGAACGGAGAATCTTTATCTAAAAACGGGACTAAATCGCATATTTTATTCCATATGTTTTCCGTGAATATCATATCTAAATTTCTAGCAATTTCATCAGCTAACATATCCGGGTTTCCTATAGAAACTCCAAATTTTGCTATTTTCATAGCGACTTCTCCGAATCTAATTCCGTTTTTTAAGAAACTTAAACCGTTCTTTATTTTTGCAATAAGTTTACTTTCTCCTAACGCTTTAGCAACCCATGATTTTATGTTAAATTTTACCGCATCAAAAACAACAGAGACTTTTCCACCTAGTTTGTCTAAGATAGAACCTACAAGTTTTGTTTTAGACAGTTTTTTTATTGCCCATGCACTAATAGCTACATCTACCAAAACTTCTGCCTGCACATCATTTATTTTTAGTGCACCTTTTAAGGTATCTTTTATTGCGCTTTTTAATGAAGTTGCTAATTTCCCTAGTTTCCATACTACATCCTTAAAGTCAATAGAACCTATTAAATCAGCAATCGCCTGTCCTACTTTTTCCCAATGAACACCGTCCAAAGCAGTTATAATTGCATCAGCAATCCCATTGATACCCCTAGTTAAGCTAAGCCCCAATGTCTGCCAACCGTTCATTCCAGTGAGAACATTTTTTTGATTCATTGATGAGAAGAAACCGTTGATTCCATCTGCTATTTTTTGACCAAGCATTTTCCACATTTCTTTATTTGAAACAAGTTCATATACAGCATTTACCAACTCTCTAACCAACGAACCTAAATTCCATCCTATTTCTGCAAAGTTGATGGAACTTATCATATCGACAATCGCTTCTCCGACTTCGACCCATTCTATTTCTCTTATCGCAAGCGCTAAAGAGCCAGCTATTCCTGCGATACTTGTAGATATAGTTTGACCTAGCTCCTGCCAACCATTCAATCCTGTTTCTGGATTGATTTTGCTCATCTTCTTAAAGAATTTATTTATTCCATTTCCTAAAGCAGTACCAAGTCCGTCAAAATCAAACGTGGTAACAAATCCAAATGCGGTTTCTATTGCCGCTCTTAGTTTGCTTGCCATGTTCTCAAAATAGGATTCTAGCACGCCTGTTTTTATTGCGGAATTTAAGGAGGTAGCAAGGCTTTTTCCTAGATTTGTCCAATCCATCTTATCAAAAAACTCTGTTTCTGCCTCTAAAAAGCCTTTGATTCCATTTCCGATGATTTCCCCTAAATCACTCCAGTCCAAGTCCTCTATGAAGCCTTTTAGACCGGTTCCTAGGATACTTGCAATATTTTTCAGGCCCTTGTTAAATTTTTTCTGATTTTTCTTTACCCATGTCAATCCTTTATTTACAAACTTTGCAATCGCTTTACCAATTTCTTCTCCGCTTCCTGTTGTCCAAGCACGCTTAAAGGCTCTTTGGATTTTGTTCGCTATATTTTCTGCCTTATTTTGCATTCTCTTATATGCCTTATCCCAGACTTTTTGGTATTTTGACAGGGCATCGTCAAGGGCGGCAGTTAGTTCGTCAGTCACGTTCGGAACGCCAGATGTACTTGCTTTTGGCGTGCTTGTTTTTGGATTCTTCTCTGTTTCGGTTGTGGTGAGGTTGTTTAGTTCATCAAACGCTTGCAGCTGTTTGTTAAACTTTTTCTGTTTTTTCGCCGCCTTGTCAGCAGACTTTCCGATATTATCCACCGCATCCGCTGTGTCGTTTGCTTCGTCTGCGGCATCCAAGGCATCAGAAAGCATTTCATTCCCACTTCCACCGCCAAGCCCTTTCATATAGTCAGACATATCAACGCCGAGAAGTTTCGCAATGTATTCAACTAATCTTCTGATAGCAATAGCAAGCCCATTGACATAAGGCATGACTTTTGAGATAACAGGAAGAAAGATTGAGCCTAGCGTCCTAGAAACAGAAGCCATGTTCTCTTGAAAAATCCTGATACTATTCGCAGGGGAGTTGATGGTGTCCGCCAGATTACCCCATGCGTACTTTGTGGAATTAAGGATGATAATGGTACGAAGTAAAGCCTTGTCTTGTTGCCCTAATTTTGTAATATTCGCATCAATTCCAAGTTTCATAAGTTCCTGCTGCATATTGGCATTTCTGATATTTACGCCATATTTGTCAACCGCACGGCTCATACCGACAAGCCCACTTGATAAATTTTCCCATACATCGCCAAAAGACATATTCTTAACAGACGCAAGGTCGCCGCCTATTTCCGTCAGAACCCTTGACAGTTTTGTTGCTGTATCACTTGCAACACCCATAGAAGAGGACATCTGTCCAAAAAGAGCCTGTGTGTCCATGACTGATTTTGGATTTAACCCCAGACTTTTAGTGCCTGTATCAAGCAATGCACCGCTTTCTGTGATTTCAAATCCAGAGAGTTGTTTCGTAACCGCTTTCGCCCTTTCTTCAAAGGAATTTGCGTATTCTTCTGCGGACTTATAGCCCAATTCTTTCCACTTACTCAAATCTGCACTAGCGGCTACTTGGTTAAAAGCCGCCCTGAAATAATCGTATGTCTCTACATAGTCCATAGCGGATTCAATCGCACCTTTAAACTTCCCAAAGACCCTTGTAACCATAAAAGCACTTGCGTAGAGTGTTCCGAACTTCATAGCAAGTCCTTTTATCCCTGATTGTGCCTGATTACTTGCAGGGACAAGCCGTTGCACACCATTTACAATCCTGTTTATACCTGTCACTTTTCCTGCCGCTACCGCTACTTTGCCGAAAGCGGAAACGACTTTGCTTGCGGCATTCTTTATCTTGTCAAAGTTACTTACTGTTTTATTTGTAAAGCCTGTTATGCCATTATTTGCGCTATTAAAAGAACCACCTGTCCTCTGTGCGATATTTGCCATTGCTTCAAGAGAACGGACAGTATTATCGCTAATGGCAGGTGCTTTACTTAGGTCTGTTAAAAGATTTTTGATTGCAACTTGCAGTTTCGGGATGTTTTCGACCGCTACCGTGGAAGTCTTTGTACCAAGCCTTGAAATACTGTTTGCAAGGTTCGATAAACCCTCTGTGTTAAAGGAAACGCCCTCGACCTTGTTCATTTCCGTGACGAATGTTTTTAAACTGTTTGTAAGTTGCGGCAAAGTCGTAGTCGCATTAGAAACTTTGATACCGCCGATTTTGGATATGGAAGACGCAAGTCTTGACAGACTTTCAGCGTCAAAAGTTGAGGATTGCACACCGTTCATTTCCGTAACAAATCTCTTTAAGTTATCAGTCATCGGAATAAGGTTCGCTGTGGCTGTCGTGCCTGATTTTGAACCGATTTTACTTATGCTGTTGGCAAGATTGCTTATTCCAGAAAGTCCGCTTGCATCAAACTTTATACTTTCTAATCCTTTGATATTCTGCCTTAAACCCTCAATACCGATACCTTTAGATGCGATACCTTGTAAAGTAGACATACTTGTAGAAAGTTTCTGCATTGTATTAGCAAAGGAAACCAGACCTTTTGCATCACTTCCCTTTGGCATATTGCCAAACATATCCTTGAATACAGATACACTTTTAAAACCGCCTAAAGCATTACTTAAAGTTCTTAAATTTCCCTCTAACTCACTTATGGCTTCATTTGCTCTGTCTGCACTTCCTGTTATTTCAATGCTTAATTTGTCAATGCTTGCACCCATATCTCAATCCCCTCTCCTAAATTTCCTCTTATCCCTCTCCTAAGTCGTATGGCTCAAAGTTATCCATATCAATCTGCGGTTCTTCTTTTCCCTGTTCTGCTAACTTTTTCTTTTCTAATTCTTTCCTCTCTCGCTCCAAATTGGCATTCATACCCATAACATCAAGCCTTGCAAAGAGAAGCTTTAATTGCATTTCTTTTCTCTTCTCTAAATCTTCTTGCGTGGTATTTTCCGTTTCGGAAACAACCTCTTGTTTTTGTGTAAATGGTTGTTCGGGATAACGGCTACCCTTAGAAAAGCAAGCACCGATGGAATACATGAAATACTGACCTAAAATCCACGCATTTGTATCTTCACGCTTCTGCTTTTCCTCTATGACTTTCCACAAAGTCTTAGGGGTTAAATGCCAAAATGTATTGTAATCTATGCCATTTGCTAAAGCAGTAGGAAGAAATACTTCATGGATTATTTTGCGGAAGTTTGTTTCTTCTTGTGGTCTTGCGGAGTTTTCGGAAGTTCCTCTGTCTCTTCCTCTTCGGTCTGATACATCTCTTCCACTCGTTGTTGTACTCCGCTCAGCTTTAAAAAACCGTCCTCCTCCATGCAAGCGGAAATCTCTTCCATAAGCTGTGGATAAGTAAGGTCATTCTCTTTCATGTAGGCTTTCATTAGTGTCTTTGCTTCGTCCTCTGAAACAGGGTTATTCTCCAAAAGTCCTGCATAAAACGCATTTCTGCAAAGTACGGGGATAAGAGCCACCATTTCGGATGTACCGCCGACCATAGCAGACATTTCACTTTCTGCTCCACCTGTCCTTTTTGCAATCGGAGCAAAAGAAAGCATTTCAAAAATGCCCTGCACTACATCTTTGCACTCTGCCGCCTCAAAACTGTATTCCAATGTGTAATTTTCTCCACCAATTTTTAATGTTTTCATAATAAAATCCTCTCTTTCCGAAATAAAAAAAGAGGGAATGAGCGTACTTATCCTTACTCATTCCCCCTCATTTGCACCCCTGCAAGATATTAAACTGCAATATCAACTGGCTCGATTTTTGCACTCATTCCCTTGTAATCATTGATTGTCAAAGGAATCTCAACCGTGAGAACTTCGTTCTGGTTAAATTCCGGCATAGGCATAACCTGTGGTAACTGAACGACAATAAACCAACCGTTCTGCATGGTCGGATGCCAAATCTCGAACCACACGCCTTTTCCTTCAAGTTCAGCGGCATTGTAATCAGCAATTGCCTTTTTCCACTGCTTGATTGTACCCTCTTCATCGTCCGTGATGTTGACCGTAATTGAAAACGATCCTCCGGAATCCTGTCGACCGGCGATATAACGAGTAATGTAATCTTCTAACGCACTTGCGTCCAACTGCTCTGTCTCTAAAGAAATACCACCAATAGCAGAGATTCTTGACAGCCAATTAAATGAAGTAGGCTTTTGCCCTGCGGTTGTCTCAACTGCGTATCCTGCTTTCACACCAAGCGTGCTTATTCCTGCTTGTGCCATGTTATTACCTCCTTTTTTGCATAAAAAAAGAGAGCCTAAAGCTCCCTGTTTTCGTGTTATTTATATAAATTCTCTCCGGAGAAAATTTATACCTATAAATCATCTAAAATGTCACTTGCCCCAAATACCCTGCGGTATCTTGCGATTGTCCGGTAAACCGCCGGATCGCTTTCATCTGCTATTGGCTCACTCACCATCTCAAACCGCATATCTTTCATATACTCGCATATAATATCCGATACCTCGTCCGCATTGTTTTGAAGCCTATTGTCTGTGACCTCAATCTGAATCGTCAGTAAAGTTGCATTAACAAACTTTCCGTCAAGTGTTCTTCCCTGTTCCATCCCGGCAATCTTTTTTACAAGAACCGTAGGAAAAACAGGTTTGTCAACTACTTTGCTTGTGCGTGTAAAAGAAGTATTTTTGATTGCACCGTAGAAAAGATTCTTGTCTTTCTCCCATCTGCTTAAAAGGTGTGAATATACTATGTTTGTTAATTCGTTTGTCCACATATCCACACCCCCTATCTGAATACTTCTTCTGCAATCTTCTTTACATTCTGTATAATTTCCATATCTGCGTTATACATAGGCATCGTTGCTTTGACACCAAAGGAATGAATCCATTTTTGTTTTTCTTCATCCCAAAAGTACCAACCGTCTGGTTGAAATGCGTGTGTTTGGTCTGGAAATGTACCGACACCATAGCCAAATAATTCAGCCTTTGGGTTAGGAACTGGATTGTAATGGATTCCTGCACCAAACTCTATAGCAAGAATAATAGAAAAAGGAGCATAATCTTCATGCTCCATTACTTGCCCTTTAGCAAGTAATATTCCCTCATATCCTTTGCCACTCGGTTTTATATTGGTTGACAGTGTTACATACTTCCCTAAAGGACTTTCACTTACATTTGTTTCTGCCACCGTAACACCAATTTTAAGAAGTTCAGATATAAGCATTTGAAGTTTTCTATCTAAGCTATTCTTATATCTCTCCAGCTCCCTTATCATATTTTTTATGCCCGATTGGGATAAGTTTGATGTGAATACTTTCTTTGCCATAAAACCACCTACTTTATCAGTGATTTCATTTTCTTATAAGTCTTTTTGCCGTAAATTCCATCAGCAGAAAGTCCATATTTCTTTTGGAATTTCACCACCGCATTATATGTCTTATCCCCGAAAACTCCGTCAACCGCTAAACCGTAAGAAAGAACCTTGTTCAGATTCTTCTGTAAAAGTTTTACTCCTGCACCGGAATTTCCTTTTTTTAGTGTAGGTCTTGCGACTTTTTCAGTGGCTTCTTTTCCTTTTTTTGTTTCCTCTGCACTGTATTTAGGATGTCCATATCCAAGAATCTTGTCATATCCTCTCGAATAACACTTTTCCGCTGCTCCGCCGCCATTGTCAACCACGGAAGAACCGCCCGAAGTATTCCCCTCAATTGTATATACATGAGAAGATGTAACCTTTGTAACAAGCCCGATATGGTTTGCCCCTGTGTGCCTTGTTCCCTTAAAAAAGATTGCGTCACCGACTTTTGGTGTTTCACTATATCTTTTCGCTCTTATAAACTGCTGTCTAAGCGTTTCGCACGAAGCAGAATAAGAACCGCATAAAACCGTTTTCCCATTTGATTTCCCAAATGTCGTAGCAAAAAGCCAACAAAAGAAATTTGCACACCAATAAACATTAGAGTAGTCAAAGTATTTGTTATACTTCGTCCAGTTATTACTTCCTGCGTTTGCGGTTTTATTGTTCAGTTTTGCATTGGTTTTCTTTTCCAAATATCCAAGTTCTTTCCTTGCCTTTAATACAATCGCACTTGCTAAATATTTCATTCTCATACCCCCTATTTATTACTTATAGATATTCCGAATCTGCACCAGTTTTTCTATTGCTATTTTAGTGTCCTCTCTAAGCATTTCCTCAAATTTCTTTGTTTTAAATTCTTTCTTTTCCGTAAGGCTATTCACAAGCCCGACAATCCTATCTTGTCTGATTTCAATATCTTCTTTTTCTGTGGTTAAGTGGTTCAGCGTAATCCACTCCACGTATTCATCATATACTTTTTCGGCGATATAACGCCCTCTCCATGCATTGTAATCCTCTGATTTAGGAAGTTTACCCTCCATGCCCTCACAATGCCTTTTTACCCATTCAATCTGCCTACGGATAATTTCTCTTTCCTTGTTTGTTGCACCGATTTCTACCGCTTTTGTGTGAATATTGAGAAGCCCTGTTTTTGACAGAGCAACCGCCACAATCACGATAAAAACTATAAATACAAGGATTACCGTAGCATTAGGAGACATGAGGATATGTTCTATGGTTTTCCACATATTGTTATTCCTCCGGTCATAAGTTC
>Ga0326511_10000844_pt1 | contig 26514 bp, 27 predicted proteins | sample 0_2496_0518_D_FD_203701 | JGI IMG/M metagenome (GOLD analysis project Ga0326511, IMG submission 203701) | Bovine rumen microbial communities from UC Davis, California, United States - 0_2496_0518 | ecosystem: Host-associated > Mammals > Digestive system > Stomach > Rumen | place: USA...
GCAGGTCGTGAGGAACGAGCAGTTGTAGCTCTCGCCCTCGACGCCGCCCGAGGGGACGTAGCTGTAGCGGCACCCTATGACGCTCCTTGCGTATGCCACGATGCTCTCGCGCACTCCCATGTGTCCTCCTTATCCGAAAATCGGTACGCCGCCCGCGGGGTCGAGCAGGTAGACCTCGACCTTGTAGGTGCCGTTGATGGTGAGCGAGTAGGTCGTGCTGTAGCGCCGACGGATACGGATGTCCCCATCGGGATAAATCATGTCCGCCCACACTCCGTATCCATTCGTCGCCGTCAATGGGCACTGCCCGAACGCGCCGCTCGAATAGCGTATGGCTATCCTCACGGAAGAGGTGCTGGACTCTGCCGATGTGCCGTTCGCGACACTGATGTTGTAGAAAAAGCTGTCGCTGCCATAGAAGTACCCGTCGCGCTTGCCAGCCGTGTCGCGGACGCGGACGTATACCCACTTGCCCGAGGTCCATATCTCGCTGTGCCCCGTCGCCCACGTGGCCAGCGTGTTGGCGCTCGTGCCCGTATAGTTTGTGGTGTACGACTTCTCCGCGACCTTCGTCCACGCGCTGCCGCCGCCCCCGCCGCTCGACGTGCCCTGCGTGAGCACGCCCGCCGCGGTGTAGAACTGCTTTCCGCTCGCCACGTCAGATGCCGTGGCCGTGGTGTCGGTGACGTCGGTGAAGCTGGCCATGCCGTTCCCCGACGGCACTACGATTGAGGGCACGTCGGGGTACGTCGCGCCCATCAGGGTTACGTCGTGTGCCATGCGCGCCCCCTTAGCTGATGGAGAGCACCTTCGTCGTGCTGTCCTGACTGATGGTCGGCAGCGAGAGCGAGCCAGCCACGCCCAGCAGCGTGACGCCGCTCTTGATGTTCGATGCGATGACCTTGGCCTGCTCGGTGCTGCTGATGCTCACGGTGCCGCCCGTGGTGTGTCCCGCGGGGATGGTCACGGTGCCCGCCTTGGTGCTGATGGTCCCCGACGTGCTGCCGTTGCTCGGCATGCTGCCCTGGACCTCGCCCGACGCGCCGTAGGCGGTCTTGCCCGTCAGCACGTCGGCTGCGCCCGCGGTCGCGCCAGCCGTGTCGTAGAACTTCGCGGTCCCGCCGCCCGACTTCGGGATGTCGACCTCGGGGACGCTCTGGTAGGTCACTCCGTTGATGACCACGTTCTGTGCCATGTTCGCTCCTTAGCTCACGGTGAGGGTGGACCCGTCCCACGTGACGAGTCCGTAGTTGCTCGGTATGGGGTTCACGGTCACGTCCGACGCCATGCGCCGCCCCGCGGTCGCCAGCGTCTGCGCCACGCCCGACGGCGTGACCTCGTATGGCCCCACGTAGTCGGGGACGCCCGACGCCATGGTCACGCTGCCAGCGAGCGCCGCGGCGCCGAGCGAGCCGCCGACGCCCGCCGCGCGGACGGACCCGGCGAGCGTGGGCGGGCTAGTCAGCGGCATCGTCCACCACCGCCGTGATGGCCAGCTTGCCCTCGATGATCGTGTGGTAGCTGGTCGTGCCGTTCTCGACTCGGACGTTATAGGCGTACTTGCCCACTGCCAGCCCCCACGTGTCGGCGCGCTCGAACGCTATGGTGCCGTCGGTCGTGGTCTTGCGGATGAGCACGTCGGCGTCGGTGGGCTTCGCCTTGACGCACAGCTCGATGTACTCGCCCTCGCCGAGGACGTAGGGGTTGCCCTCGGCGTCGGTGACCGTGACCACCAGCGACTCGGTGTCGCCGCGCGTGAGCGTGATGGTGGTTCCGTCCACGCTAATCATGCAGTCCCTCCTTGCTGTCGCGGAGCATTTTGTACCACGGCGCGTCCGAAATCTCAGGGTGCATCTCCGCGAAGATTTCCAGCAGGCTCATGATTTCCATCACGGCCAGCGAGACCGTGATGGTCATGAGCACGGGCTGCACGCCGAGGTCCAGCCCGCCCAGCAGCATGGCGTCGATCACGTCGGCCATGGCCACCATGCCGAGGTTGCCGAGCTTGCGGATGAGCCCCGCGCGGAACTCGTGGGACGAGAAGTCGTGCTGGACGAACCACGCGTTGATGACGCCGAAGAGGACGTCCATCAGCGCCAGCACCATGAGGGCCATGATTGCGACCTGCGCCTTGTCGTCCTGAATCGGCGCAATGAAGTACTCGTAGGGTTCCATCGGTCCTCCCGTTCTGGTCGCGCATGTACATGCGGAGGCCCCTCCCGCGCGACCGCATGGGAAGGGCCTCCGTTGTTACCTCTTGTGTGCGCGTGCTATTCGACCAGCCGCCACCCCTGCGGATAGGCCTCGGGCGAGTACACGTTGGCGTCGATGAGCGACTCGTACACGGGGTCGGTCGCGCTTGGGTAGTGGACCTTGTCCCCCTTGTTGTAGGCGTCGTGCGCGCCCGTTGGCTGCACCCAGACGGGAATTTCGCCCTCCTTGGCCGTGCGCACCCACAGCGCTGGCGTCGCGGGCGGCTCCCAGCCCTCCTGCGAGGTGTGGGCCTGCACGCAGCGGTAGAGCTTGCCGTCGTACTGCACGCGGTCACCAACGGCGCATGCGATGCCAGCTGCCCACTCGGGGTACATGTTGGTGACCGCCTCCGCCTGCTCGTCCGTGAGGATGGGCAGCAGCTCGTCAAGCGCGTCCTGCGCGGGGTCGCTCCACTCTGGGAAGGACTCGCTGCCTTCGAGGATGTCGAACGCCTGCTCCTCGGTCAGAAGCTCATCGTACGGAGAGACGACTAGCTTGGTGATGTAGTCATCCACGCCATCGCCCGAGCTCTCCACGTCGATGACCGTGTCGTGGCCGATGCGGCTGGTGATGCAGGTGATGCGGTGCTCGGAGCGCACGGCACCGTCTGGCATCATTACCTTGCGTGTCAGTGATTCCAAGGTTTCCTCCCTTACAGTGCGAACACGAAATGGAACGTAAGCCATGCGGTCGTGGGTATGGCGGCGTCGGATGCGCCGCTGCGGTAGCGGGAGCAGCTAATGACGCCATCCGACTCGATTCCGAGGAGCCATGTCGCGTTGCCCGAGCCTTGGCATAGGCAGCACACGTAACGAGACGGGCGAAAGTTGGCTGGCAACGTGCCGATGTCCACGGAGCCGCCTGCCGCCACCTGTGACGTTGGCTTGACCGCGCCGCTGACGGCGACCATGCTGCCGACGATGCGGCGGTACTTGGGCGTGCTGTCGGAGTCGTACGCCGTGACCCCGCTCGCAAGCGTGAGGTTCGTCCATGAAGTCTCGCCGAATGCGGTGCGCCATATTGCTGGCTCGTTGACCGTGATCACCCGCTTGCCATTCGCGTCGATGAACATGTTGAGCGTGTTGTTAATTGTCTCGTCGTTAACTACCCTTCGCGCCTCAAGCTGGACGCCACGCCTGTCGTTCGTTAGGTGTACGCCACGGAGGTAGCCAGTTTGGGCTACGCCAGAGTCGTAGACGTAGAACCCTTTTCCATAGATATTTTTGCTAGGAACGCCTGTCGCAGGAAGGCTTTCGTCGATGACGTAGACGCTCATGCCGGAAACGATGGCGTTTGCGATGCTGGCAGCGTGCCCAATGCCGATACCTTTGCCGCCTGAGCGGAAGTCCAGAGTGTAGAACGCTGGTGACAGGGTTGCCGTCCTCGACGCCGTATTGCCAGTCTGCCCAGAAGTGTCGCTAACCGTCACGCGGACGTTGTACGTCGTGGACGTGTCGAAGCTGTCTGTGTCGAGCGCCGCCGTCTGGGTGGTTCCCGATGCCGTCGAGAGAGACACCGACTTTGCGGTGGTCCACGATGTCGCCGATGCGGTCTTGTACTCGATTGTGAGCGTCTGACCTTCGTTGCCGCTAGCGAGCGTCGTATCGACCGACCACGAGCACTTGACGTAGCAATATTTGCCCTCATCAGACGCAGTTCCCGACGTGTTGGACGCGCGGTAGACGGAGAGCGAGTTAATCTTCGGCGCGATATATGCCCTAGACCACACCGCATAGAGCGTCGCCGCCGCGTTTGCCGTGTAGCTGCCGCCAGCCGTGTATGTTGCCGTCCCCGACCCGGGAGTGCTCTGCGTGGTAGACCAACCAACGAAGTCGTAGCCCGCGAGTGTTGGGGTTGCGGTCGATAGTGTCAGAGCCTCGCCGTACCACTTGGTCTGCGAGCTTGGTGCGCCGCTTCCTGTGTTGGCGTCATACGTGACTGCGTAGCTGGTCAGAGCCGGTACCGAGACCGTTGCTGACGCCGTAGAGCTATGCCCGCTCCATGCGTAGGTTGACGTGACTGTGACTTTGACGGTGACGGACTGCGCGGAGTGCGTCTTCGTGATCGTTCTGGTATACGCAGTACCCATTGAGTAGGTGCCGCCAGCGCTGAAATACCCGCTGCCCGACGCGTTGCTGGTGCTGCCGCCGATGTTGCGGGTGGCAGAGAAGTTGGAGCCGCTGTCGTGGCCGCTGCCCATCTGGCACTTCGAGGCGACTGACACCACCGCCGACGTATCCGTCTCCGAGCTGATGGAGTAGTCCATCCTCGCGCGGAAGGCGTTGTATCCCGCGCCCGTGTAGTAAGCGCCGTATGCTGTTGCCATTCGCTATCCGATCCATTTCAGGGACAGGTTCCCGTTGTCTCGTCGTGTCCACATCCAGCCGCCCATGTGCAGCTCGTCGGTGACGCTCATGACCGGCGCCTCGAACTCGGAGCCGCTCGCTGTCGCAAGCGTCGTGCCGCCGTTCTTGAACTCCATCGACGTGCTGGTGATCAACGTATGAAACGCGCTGCCGTTCTCTCCGATTCTAAGACCCTCGGATGCCTTGAAGTTGAGCCACTGCTCGCGTGCGTCGATCTCAGCGCTCAGCCCTCCTTGCAGAGAGGTAATGCTGTCACGTATCTTGTTGAGGCTTACGCCAGTAGCAATCGTCGCAGCAGTCAAGCTGCCGTCGAGCGTTTCCAATCGGTCATTCGTGTCGCTGAGGGACTCGTTGGTGCCAGCCAATGCAGTGGTCACGTCCTCCGGCGCGGGCGACCAGTCCGTCGCGCGGTTGCCCCTTTCCAGCTTCGGCCAGAAGGTGAGGTTGGAGAGCGTTTGCCCAGAGACGACCCTGATGCGCACCTGCCCCGTCGTGCCGCCCGGAGTCTCGAACGTCACGCCGTTGCCGTTGTCCGCCTTCGTCTCGGTGGTGCCGCCTGAAACGGGCACGGTGAGGATGTCGAGTCGGTAGGAGTTTGTGCCGCCGCCAGCGGGGCACCCGCTGAGGGTGTACGTCCCAGCGCTTAGGGTGAGGGACCGCGCGAGGATGAACACGTGCTGCGCCATCGATGTGCCGTTTAGCGTGATCGAGCCGTCGGCGTTGCAGGTGTAGGTGATGCCCGACTTGTCACCGCTGTCATCCACTCGCCATTCGCGTTGGAGCAGGTTTCTACCGCCCACCTGCACCGCATCTGCGGCACCGATGGCGTCGTATTTTGCGTCTGCGTAGCTCTCGATGGCACCGAACGTCACCTCGCCGTTGAGCTGGATGTGCTGCGCCAAAATCTGGACCGTGTCCGCCGACTGGTTGATGAGCGAGGCGATGGTCGCGCCGCTGTAGTCGGTGGTGCTCACCTTGGACGAGATGGCGTCGTTTGCGACCTTGAGCTCCGCGCTCGTGGCGTAGAACCCGTCGCCCCCGTATGGCTTGTAGGGGCCGCTGTAGTCACCCTCGTACACGCTGTACCGCACGTCGAACGATGCGCTGACCCCCGCGTTGGCCTGTATGAGGCCACGTGAGAAGGTGGTGTACGCGGAGTTTGTGGTGGCGTCTGCTTTCGTTGTGCTCTTCACGTAGTAGCTGTCATTGGCAGTCACGTCCCTGTAGCCTGTCACGCTGGTCTGGGCTGCGGAGTTGCCCTGCGCCGGGGAGAAGCGGATGTAAGAGCCAGAGGTGAGCGTGAAGTTGCGCACCTCTATCAGCCACGTGTACTCCGTGGAGTTCTTTGCCCACGAGGGCTTTTTCAGCCACGTATTAAGGTATGCCGCATCGCTCCTCGCGGAGTTGTCCATGTCCACGTGGAGCCATCCGTCAGAGAGCTGCGTGCCGATGGTCCCCAGCTCGGCAGAGATGACGGGGTAGTTCGAGTTCGTGAAGAAGTCGGTGTTTTGACAGGCGGAGAAGTACGGACTCAGATTCGGCTGCGCGATCTGATACGCCTCGGTCTTGGTGGCGCGGAGCGCGATGTCGGTCGCGTTCTGCTCGATTGCCGTAGCGTGCTGGGTGATTGTCGCGGTGTGTCCGCTCACGGTGGTCTGCAACGCGCTCACGTCGCTGTCGATGGAGTCCACGTCGACCCTGAGAGCAGCCGAGGTGTGCCAGAGGTCGGTCACGTTCAGGTCCACGACGGGCGTGCCCTGAGTGGTGCTGCCGTCAGTCCATGTGGTATCGATGCGCACCCACAGGTACTCGTTCGTGCCGATGCTCGTCGGCCTGCTCTCGGACCAGCCGCTCGTCGGCGCCGTGGTCTTGCTCGTGGACTTCGCCCACATCTGGGCGTAGCTCTCGACGCCGACGCCCGTCTCGCCAGTCTTGCCTTGCGGACCCTGCGGCCCCTGCTGACCGACGTAGCGGCTCCACGTGTAGGAACCCTTCGCGGTCGGAGCGGAGGAGCTGCTGGTGACCGCGATGCCGACGTAGACGGTGGACGCCGTGGGCGTCGAGACGAAGCCCGTGCCGTCAGCCTGCGCGGAGTAGCGGATGTGCGTGTAGCTGCTGCTGCCAGACGTGCCGCTCTTGCCCTGCTTGGCGCGCGACACGGCTGCGCTGCCGTCGCTGTAGTTGACCTTCGTCCAGAGCCAGCTCCCCTCGGCCACGGTGGACGGCGCTGTGGTCGACCACCCGCTCGAAGGCTGCGACTCGGTGGTGCTGGTCGCGTACTCGATGGAGGTCACCGAGACGCTCGTGCCGTCCGCGCCCTTGGCCCCCGTGATGCACGCGGGGTTGCCGTAGACGCGCTGGCCGTCGATGATGGAGTACGACTTCATCCAGACGTAGGGCTTTGCTGTGGTGGGAGCGACGAAGGTGTCCGACCACGAGGAGATGCCGGACGCGCTGGTCGCGCTGGTGTGGTTCGCCCACACGTTGCCCGAGCCCGTCGATACTGACTGGCCGCTGCCGAGCTCGATGGAGTCGGCCACGATGGCGAGCGAGTCAGGCACGCCGTCAGAGTCGGTGTCGCGCCACTCGATGTAGGAGTCGGTGCCGCCGATGCGCTGGGGCCGCTCCGAGTCGAACGTGATCGACTCGCCGTAGGTGGCGACCGTGTGGCCCGCAGGGTCTATGACCTGCATGCCGTCGTTTGCGAGCAGCAGCCTGTAGCCGCTGCCGTCCTTCAGGACGTACAGACCAGCGTCGGTGAGCGCGAGGTGGCTCGCCACGTACTGCGACAGGGCCTCCTGTACGCTGAGCTCGTAGTAGGTGCCGAGGTCCTCGGCCACGGGCTCGGGCACAGCCGCGTACAGGTACGGGTCGGCCTGCGTGCCGCTGCCGCTGCGCGTGTAGTAGACCTTGTCAGGGTCGATGGCCGTGTCGGTGGTCAGGGAGTAGGTGCCGTGCTCCGTCACCCAGTCCACGACGCCGATGACGTCCTCGACGGTCGACACCTGCGCGAGCGCGTCGTTCGCGGCGGTGTTCGCCCGCGTGGCGGCGCCCTTGGCCTCGGTCGCGGACTGGCTCGCCCTCGACGCCTCAGCCTGCGCGGCGGTGGCCGCGTCGTGCGCCTCGTTGGCCTCCTCGATCGCCTGCTGCGCGGACGTCTTGGCCTCGCCAGCGGCCTGAGCCGCGTCTGCGGCGTCCTCCGTGGCCTGCTGCGCCGCGCTCTCCGCGCGTGCCGCGTCCCCGATGGCCTGCTGCGCGCTCTGCTCGGCGCGCGCTGCCGCAGACGCCGCGCTCGACGCCGACTCCTGCGCGGCGTCTGCGCTCTCCTGCGCCTCCGTGGCCGCTGTGTGCGCCTCGTCGGCCCACTGCCACGCCTCCTCCGCCGCAGCCGACGCCGTGGCGATGCGGGCGTCCTGGTCGTCGCCCTCGCCCGCCACGCCCGTGACCATCGGGGTCTTGAGCGGCGTGCCGCCGACGAGCGTGACTACGACCTCGTCGCCCGCGCGGACGCCGGGGCCCGTCGAGACCTCGATGCCCTCCGCGCTGTGCTCGGAGACGCCCTCGACGTCGTCGGGCAGGGTCACGTCACCGCCGAGGTCGACCATGACGGTGCCGTCCTTGGAGTCGGTGAGCGCGGTGCCCACGTAGGTTCGCGTGGTCGCGTCGGTGAGCACCTCCTGCGACTCGGCGCGCTTGGAGCCGAACAGCGCGGCTGCAAGGCTGTCGATGTCCGTCACTTCTCGTCCCCCTTGTCTCCGCTGCCCGTCTCCTTGAGGGTCAGCGACATGGTCATGTTCTCAAGGTTGAGGTCGAGGTTCTTCACGAGGCACTTGCGCACGCCCTGGTACGCGGGCTCGCCGTCGTGCACCCACAGCTCCACCACGTCCCCCTCCCATATGGGCAGGTAGGTGGTCGAGAGCTTCCACTCGATGAGCTCGCGCTGGTCCTTGGCGAGCTGCTCCTTGGCCTTCTGCTGCGCGACGCTCGAAGAGTGGTCCTTGAGGTCGCTCACGCTCTGGAAGTTCGTGACGGTGTAGCCGCGCTTCGCGTGCGACTGGTGGAGCGAGTCGCTCACCTTGGCGACGCCCACGACCTCCTTCTCGGACTTGCCCTTGGTGTACTTATGATGAACTACCACTACGTCGGCCATTTGCAGCCAGTCCGTCTCGCGCGAGAGGCCGTCGAGGGCCACGCCGCGCTCGTCCTCAAGGTCGATGCGCCACACCGCCGTCTTGGACGAGGGCTCCACGTATGGCGCGATGACCACCCTTCCGTGGCCGTCAACGTCCAGCCTGTCCTCGGCAGACGAGCTGATGTCGAACAGTGCGGCGAGCCTCGTCGTGCCAGCCTCTATGACCTTCGGGTCCTTGAACGCGAGGTCCTTCGGGGACTGCTCGACGTAGGGGCACTTCGCGTCCCCGAGCGACTGCTCCATGGCCTTCAGGGCGCGCGCTCCCTTTGCGATGGTCCACGCACGCTCGTGCTTGTCGGTCGAGAGGCCGAACAGGCGGCTGTTGAGCGTGAGCTCGGTCACCCACGCGCCGTTCGAGCGGCTCGCGCCGTCGTTGGTGACGATGTAGGTGCCGAGCTCCCTGCGCCAGCCCCAGTCGGGGACCTCGTGTATGACGCGGATCATGGAGCCGCGCACCCAGCCGCCGCCCACCACGCGGAGCTTCCCGCTCGTTCGCGTGTCGGTGTAGTAGGCGGCGGTGAGCGAGGAGCCCGAGAGGTCCACCCCTTCGAGCTCCCCGTAGGTCTGGTCCACGTTGGTCGGGCTGACCATCTGGAACGTGAGCCTGTCGGCCCGCGTCTGGTCTCGCCAGTCGATAGCCATGAGCCCTCCCTAGTTGGTGACGCGCGTCATGGAGACGGTGACCTCCGTGTAGTGCGCGTGCTCGGTGATGCTGAACTCGGTGACCGCGACCTCGGCCACCAGCCCGCTCGGGCTGCGGTAGGTGACGTAGCCCTGGTCGCAGAGCGCCTCAAGGTCCGCCCTCGCGGACTCGGTTAGGCCAGCGACGATGGCGCCAGCAGCCGAGAAGCTCCCGCTCTTGGTTTTCTGGTAGTGGACGCTCTCCCACTCGCGGTCGTTGAGCTGGAAGGTGCCGTAGTTCCGCTTGACCCCGTAGTCGGTCTCAAGAGGCTCGCCCTCGCGCACCTCAAGCAGGAAGTGCCCGCCGTCCCAGTTCCAAGCGTGGCATGGCTTGAAGTCGCCCATGAGCGCCCTGCTCTGGGCGCTGGTGACGTGCGCGACACCCCACCTGTCGCCGTCCGCGCTTGCCACGGACACGAAGAACTCGTACTCGATGGTCGCGCCGAATGGCGGCGTGAGGTAGGCGACGCCGCCCGAGAGCAGCATCTCCGTGAGCTGCCCCTCGTAGAGCATCCACGCTGCGGTTGCATCGGCTGAGGGCACGGTGAGCTGTAGCGTCCTGCCCTCTCCGACCGTGATGGTCGGGGTGGCGTCGAGCCCGCTGCCCGTGTCGTAGGAGACGGTCCCCGTGTGGTTCGTGGCCGTCGAGAGAGGCAGCAGGTCGGTGCCGTTGCGGAAGCGCACGGTGGCCGTCGAGCCGTCGTCTATCCAGCCCTTGAGCGACGCCATGGGCACCAGCATCGACCCGCTGGCATCGAGCGCAGGGAACCTGACCGCAGACGCGAGCATCTCCCTTCCGCCCACCTTCACCGAGTCGACCGACACGACGTTGGTGCCGCCCGTGTAGTCACTTGCGTAGGCTATTCGCAGGCCCTCGGGGCCGAAGCCCATGGGGCCCAGCGTGACGGTGGCCTTGCGCACGGACGTGAGCGTGGCCGAGGCCGTGGGGCCGGTCACCATGAGGCCGTTCGTCAGCACGCCCATCGCGCGGACCTGTAGCGCGTAGCGCATGGCGCGGCTCCCCTCGGGAACCTCCGCAGGGAGGCCGTCAGGCACCCACGCCCTCGTGCCCTGCTGCGCGGCGGGCGCGACCGCCCATGCCGTCCACTCGGACCAGCTCCCCCACGTGCCCGCCCTGTCGGACATGAGCTGCGTGCGCCAGCGCCACTCGTAGTGGTTCGGGCCGTCCGTGGACCACGACATCGTGGTCACCCACGTCGGGTACAGCTCCTCGGCCTCTGGCAGCGTGTCGGACGACGCCGCCGCCCCAGCGGTGGTGGTCCAGCCGAGGTTCGCCACCACGGGCACGCCCCCGTCGAGCGGGGTCGTGGGCATGAGCGCCCACCTCTGCTTGGCGCTGCTGCTCGCCGTCTGGATGTCGACGTTCGCGTTGTTGCTCGTCATGGCGTTGTACACGTCGGCGAAGTAGGTCTGGCCGTCGCTGGTGACGTAGGATCCGAGGCTCACCACTGCGCAGGTCGTGCCGTCGACGGTGGTGGTGCCGTAGTTTATGACCTTCCATCGCTGCGCGCGCTGGTCGGTGTCGTCCCACTGTTGGACGTTCGTGCCAGCGGATGCGGCGCCGTCAGCCACGTCCACGAACATGCCCGAGGACACGTTCTGTAGCGACCACTGGCCGTTCGACTCCTCGGTGACGATGAACTTCTGGCCGTTCTCGCCGCTGTGCTCGTAGAGCATGACGTTGGAGCCTCGGGAGTCCCCCGTCACGTCGGCGCACATGCTGGTCTTGAGCATGCTGCGCAGCTCGTAGATGCCGCCAGAGGTGAACGCGGGGACGGGCACGAGAATCCAGCGCTGGTTGTCGCCGCCGTTGGCGGTGTAGATGATGACGTTGGTTCCGTCCGCCATCGTGCCGCTCTTGATGTCAATGGCGAGGTTCTTGGCGGCGGAGCACTTGATGGTGTAGGTCGGGTAGGACGTGCCCTGGAAGGTCGCGGTCTGGCCGTCCGTCTCTATGTCCCAGAGCTGGTTGCGGGCGTCGGTGGCCTTCCAGATGAGCACGTTGGAGCCCGACTTCAGGCTGTTCTTCGCCACGTCCACGCTCTTGCCAGCGATGCGGCTGAGGATTCGCGCCGAGCCGTCCGCCCTGAAGGAGACGGTGAAGTACTGCATCGGGGACAGGGCGGGCGTGCGGATGTCGACGTTCGCCCCGTCCGAGAGTGTCCCGCCAGACACGTCGAACGCGAATGGGGAGCTTGCGCTCCCCTTCGCCGAGATGATGCGGTAGTCGCCAGCGGCAGGCTTAGCCACGGTTCATCGCCCCCTTGCGCTGAAGCACGTCGAACAGGCCGAGGAACGCCGCCTGGATGGCGGGATCGTCGTTGACCCGCGCGCCGTCGATGTAGACGTTGTACTGGGCGCCGCCACCGCCCATGCGGTTTGACATGCCATCGGCGATGGCGTCGGCGATGGGCAGCATGTAACGCTTGTTGGTGAGGGGCACGACGGCGCCGCCAGTGGCCCAGTTAGCCACGGCCTCCACGCCGTCCTCGCCGATCCACCCTTGGTTTGTGAGGGTCGGGCCAGTGGCGATGTAGCCAGTGGCGTGCTCTGGGATGACTGGTCGGCTGTTCATGCCACCAGTGGCCTGCTTGCCGCCTTTGCTCTTGACCGTCCTCTCGTAGATGGTCACGGTCGCGCTCTTCCCGTTGAGGTTCGTGAGGTTCCTGCTGATGGACGAAATCTTGCTGGATGCGTAGTCGGTCAGGTTTGCGGTTGGCTTCGCCGAGGTGCCGTTCAGCTGACGCAGCTTTCCTTGTAGCGTCTCGGTCGGCTTCGTCGCGTTGTCCTTCACGCCAATCGTTGCCGTGGTCTTCTGATTGTTGACCTCGGTGAGCTTCTTCTTGGCGTCGCGGGCCGTCTCAAGTGCGCCCTCGTCATTGACGTAGTACTGCGTGATGACCTCGTCAGGTATGTCCGCGAGGTCGTTGTTGATGTCGTAAATCTTGCCCTGCGAGTCCGTGATGGAGCCGTTGTCGCCGATGTAGAAGGTGACCTGCTTGCCGTCGACCTCGGCCATCACCGTGTCCAGCCCTGCGATGAGCGCCATGGTCGCGTTGATGTCCTGACCAGCCATGTCGTACATGCTCTGGAAAGCCGCAGCGGTGAGCGAGCCCATCTTGTCTGCGGCATCTGGCGCCTGCTCCAGCGCGGCGTTCCACGTGGTCATCTTCACGCCGCCGTCTTCGAGCGTCTTGATGACCTGCGCCATCGAGCCGTTGGTGGAGTCGAACGCGCTGGCGAGCTTGCTCATGTCCACGTTGTTCAGCTCGTGGGCATAGACGTTGATGGAGCTGAGGCCGTCAACGACGGCGTTGAAGCCCGCGTCGTTGCTTCCGAGCCCGCCCATGGAGTCGGACAGGCGCTTCATGTTGCCAGTCACGTCGGAGATTATCGTGTCGGACCGCCTGCTGTACTCCTCCTGAGCGGCTGCGGCGTCCTCAAGAGACTTGTTCGCCTTGTCGAGCTCCCCCTTTGCCTTGTCCATCTTGCCTTCGAGGGCTTCGAGGGCGTCTCTTGTGGCATCGACCTCGCGCGAGTAGCCATTCATGGCCGTCTTGGCGTCTCCGAGCTCCGTGTTGTAGGCGTTGAGCGTCCTCTGCTCGTCGTAGGTGGCTCCGTAGACCTGCTTGGCGTGGTCGAGATACTTCTTCTTGCCACTGTCGCTCGCAAGGCGGTTGTATTTGTCGGTCGCATCGTTGAGCTTGTCTTGAGCATCCGCGAGCTGCCCGACCGCCTGCGCGTAGTCGTCGCTGTAGTACTCCATGAGGGCCTGCGCACGCCTCGCGTCGACGTTGGCGAGGATGGCGTCGGTGTTGCCCTGAATCTTGCCCGTCTGGGTGTCGATGATGTTGCCGTACTCGTCGAGCGCATAGGTAGTGCCGCATGCGTCGTTGATGCCCTGGAGGGCCGCTGCGAGCTTCGCGCTCTCCTCCTTGGTCCTGCTCTCCTTGCCAGCAAGGTCGCGGACGGTGTCGCCGTAGTAGGTGAGCGTGCCAGCGAAGGTTCCGTACTTCTCGTTGGATTCGTTGATGGTGCTGACGAGATTGGCAATCCTGCTCTCGTAGTCCTTCGAGTCCTTGGCGAGGCTCCTGAGGGTGGAGCCAGTCATCTCGTACGCGCTTGCCGTTATCTCTGATTCCTTGCCTATGCCAGCGATAGCCTCCCTGAGTCCGTTGGTGGCTGCAAGGTGGTCCTGATACCTGTCGTAGAGGTCCTTCAGCGCCGTACCGAGCGCCACGATGCCAGCTATGACTGCGCCAGCGGCGAACGTCTTGAGCAGCGCGGAGCCGAGGGTCTTGGCGACGAGCTTGAAGGACGCCATCTCATAGGACATGCCTGTGAGCGCCTTGACGCCCTCGTTGCCGAGGTTCTTGTAGGCGTCCTGCACGACGCTCAGGCCGGTGACGCTCTCCCTTGCCCAGCTCTTGAGGTTGTCGCCAGCCGTGAGGAGCGTCGACACGAGCGTCAGCATGGGGCCCGTGGCGAACACGATGCCGCCGAGCGCGACGACGGCCTCCTTTGCGCCCTGGCCGAGGCCAGAGAACGCGCTGGTCAGCGAGGCGAGGAAGCCAGAGAACCTCTGTATCCACGGCGCCGCGCCCTCTCCGAGCTCGGCCATTGTGTTCTGCCACATGTTCTTCATTATCTGAAGCTGGCCCGAGAAGCCTTCCGCCTTCTTCGACGCCTCGTTCGCAGCGTCGCCAGCCTGTCCCCACTGGTCCGAGACGCCGTTCCATGCGTTCTTGGACATCTGTAGGTTGTCGTCCAAGCCGCCGACCGTCTGCATCAGGCCCTCGATGGCCTGCTTCTGGCGCACTGCCGTGATGCCCATGCCCTGAAGCACGGAGTCAGCGGAGCCGCCAGACGCCTCGATGTCGTTGAGGCCCTCGATGAACGCCTTCATCGCCGAGGTTGGGTCAGATTCCCAAGTCTTCGTGAAGTCGTCCGCCGTCATGTGGGCGACGTCGGCAATCATCTGTAGCGATTCCTTGGCGGAGTTGATGGAGCCAGAAAGCTCCTCGAACGTCCCCTCGGCGTCCGACGCCCACGCCTCGGTGAACTCGTCAGCCGACTTGCCAGCGAGGTTGGCGAAGATGGTGAGCTGGTCGCCGCCCTCCTCTACCGCCGCGTTGATCGCATCGAAGCTGGTGTCGATGGAGCCGCCAGCAGCCGCAACGGCAGTCTCGAAGAAGCTCATCGTTCGGGAAATCGCAGTTCCCGCCGCTTCCGCGTTCTGTCCAGTGCTGGCGATGCTGCTTGACCATGCGAGCAAGTCCGATGCCGACATGCCGACGATGCTGCCCATGGCGCCGATGCGCTCGGCGATGTTGACGATCTCCGACTCGGTGGATGCGCCGTTGTTGCCGAGACGCACGAGCGCGTCCGAGAAGCCCTCGTAGTCATCTGCGGTGAGGTGCATGATGTTGCTCAGGTGGCCCAGCGCCTCAGCGGCCTCCTCGGTGTTAAGGTCGCTCGCCACGTCGATGTTGCTGATGGCCTCCGCAAAAGCGGTCAGGTTATCCGTAGCCACTCCCAGCTCGCCGCCGATTGCCTCGATGCTGAGGAGCTGGTCGGCGCTGGTGACGTGCGTCGTGGCGAAGTCCATCGCGTGCTTGCGGAGCGACTCGAACTGGTCCTCGGTGCCATCGACCGTCTTGCGCATGTCGCGGTAGGCGGAGTCGATGTCGGCGCTCGCGTCGAGCATGCTTCTGCCGATGCCAGCGATGGCGGGCGTCAGTGTGGCGGAGAAGGTCATGCCGAGGCTCTTGATGGTGGAGGGGTTGAGGATGGCGCCAGACTTGAGGCTCATGGAGTTCTGCGCCTCTATGAGCTTGCCATTGGTCTCCTCAATCTGCTGCTCGACGTTTTCGAGCGCCTTCGCCTCCTTGGCGAGCTCGTTCTCGGCTGATGCCGAGTCGTAGGCCTTCTGGCGCCGTTCCTCCTCGGCCCTTGCCTCCTTAAGCTCGCCTTGGAGCTGCTCTAGCGCCTCCTCCTCCCTAGCAATCTCTTCGCCGGGGTTCTTGAATAGCTTGACTTCCTTGGTGTTGTTGAGGTCTTCAATGGCGCTCTTGAGGTCTGTGACCCTGTTCTCGGCCTGCTCGACGGAGCTGGCGGAGGTCTTTACCTGCTCACTAGTCTCGGCAATCTTCCTCTCGAAGTCGATTGACTCGTTTCGCGCCTTTTGGAGTGAGACGGATAGTTCGCGTATCTCTCCGTCAATCTCGTTGTACCTTGCGAAAGCCGCTTCGAGGGCAGAATCGTCGGCACCGACTGGGTTCTGAAGCACTTGGAGCATCTCCTGCTGCTCCTTCTTCAGCTCCTCAATCCTTTTTGTGTACTCCTCGACGCTCTTCTTTGCGTCCTCGTAGCCCTTTGTCTGTCTTTCGAGGTTGGCTTGGTGCTCTGCAAGGTACCCCTGCTGTTTTCCGAGGCTCTCGTTGGCATCAGCGAGCGCCTTGACCTTTTTGGCGAGGTTCTGCACGTTGTCGGACGTCTCCGCGAGGGTCATGTCCTTCTTCATTGTTGCGAGGGCCTGCGATGCATCCTTGTAAGCGTCCTCAAGGTTGAGTACCGTCGCCTGCTGGTCGGAGAGCTCCTTCTTTGCCGTTCGGGCGTTCTCGGCGGAGTCCTCGATCCACTTGGCGAGGTCCTGATGGCTCCGCGCGGCCTCCATGGCACCAGCTACCTCTAGGTGGCTGAGCTCGGTGTTGAGCAGCTTGGACTTCTCCTCGCTGAGGGACACCTTCTGCTGTAGGTCCTGCATGTAGCGCGTGGCGAGCCCGATGTTGCTCGGGTCAATCTTCATAGCGGCCTCGGTGCGCTCCAGGTCCTTCTCGACGTTGTCGAGTGCGGCGTCGACCCTTCTCAGGTCGGCCTCGGTGCTCTGGAACCACGGGGTCTCGGAGACCTCGTTGACGCTGTCGTCCAGCCAGCGCATGGTCTGCGAAAGGCTCTCGGCCTCGGAGTTTATGCGCTGTAGGTCTGTGCCCATCTGCTCGAACTGTAGGGCCTTGTCGAAGGACTCCTTCTCGGCAGCGGCCTCCTTGAAGGCCTCCTGCAACTCTCGGACGTTGCCCACGGCGTCGTCGCTGATGGCGATGCCCATGTCGCGCGCCTGCTGGACGACCTCGTTTAGGTTGAGGCCGTTCTTGAACATGTTGTGGAAGTTCAGCTCCTTGAACTTCTGCAACGTGGCGAGCTGGTTGGGGGTGATGATGTCGCGCAATGGGTCGAGCCCGGAGGCGCGGTACTCGTTGATGTTGCCGAGTTCGGTGCGGAAGTCCCTCAGCGACGTGCTTGCCCTCATCAGGTAGTCTGCGGTCTTTGAGTCGATGCCAAGCTCGTCCATGGCGAACTGCTTGCCCTGATTGCGCGAGAGCTTGTTCCACGCCTCATAGACTTCCGCGAGGGAGCCAGTGAGCTTGGCGTAGCGCTCGTCCGCCTGCTTCGCAGAGAGCGAGAGGTTGTCGGTCTGCTTTGCGACATCGCGCACCGTCTCGCCGTTCAGGCCGACCACGCTGTCGCCGAGCTGTCGCATGGACGTCTGTAGAATCTTGGCCTTGGACTGTAGGCTCTGCATGCGGTCGCCGGTAATCTTGATGCGCGTCTCCACGTTCTTGAGGTCGGTGGAGTCGAACTGCATGGCCCTCGTAATCTGGCGGATGCGGCTTTGCAGCTCGGCAGCGCTCTTGGTGGAGGCTTTGAGCGCGTTGTTGAGCTTAGTCGTGTTGCCGCCGATGCGAATTTCAAGACCGGCGTACTCTGCCATGGTGAACCACCTACCCTAGCATCCTTCTGATGTCTTCCTGCGTCGCCATCTCGACGTCCGCATGTGCCTCGTCCTCATGGGCACCCTCGTTCATGGCGGCAAGGTCGAAGATGACCTCGCCGTACGGCATCACGGCAAGGTCTCGCCGCGAGTACCCGTACCTCATGGCAGCGAGAAACACCTGCGTGAAGGGCAGGCGGGTCCCGCTACCGCTCTTGCTTTCTTGCTTCCTTAGCGAGTCGGGCGGATAGGGCACGAAAGGTGGCATCAATCTCACGAGAGACGCACACGTGAAGGTCGGAGAAGTCGATGACGTCAGCCGCGTGTGCCTCGATCAGCTCGTCGTAGCTCGGGATGGGGTCGACCCCGTCGTTGAGCCCAGCCACGTCTGCGGAGCGCATCATCGCCCACGTGGCCCTCATGTCTGCGTCCCAGTCGATGCCGACGAGGGATAGGAACTCGGTGCCATCGCCCGTGTCCATCACGTCGTTGATGAGCGAGTGGTGCTTCGAGGACGGGTCCTCGATGAACGTCTGCTGGTAGAGCTTCAGCGCATAGGTGGAGCAGACGGCATAGTGGACGTCGTCCCCATCGCCCCATCGGAGGGGATTGCGGAGGCCCCTGCCAGTCGCGTTCTTGAACTTGATGAGCATAGATACTCCTGTCTGTATCTGAGAGAAGCCCCGCCGCGCAGGGACAGGATGCGCGACGGGGCTTGCTCTTCGGTTTGTGATGCCTGTACGCCCGAGTGGCTACGCCTTGGTCGGGGTCGGCACTGCGGTGTACCAGCCAGCGAAGGCGGTAGCGGCCTCCTCAGCGGAGCCCTTGACGATGTTCTTGGTCACGCCGCTGCCGCCGAAGTTCTCGAAGTCCTTGCCGATGGCGGCAAATTCGAGGTCCTGGGTGTCGGGGTTGGTGGAGTCGGACTTGGTGTTTGCGCTCGCCACGGCACGCTGGGCGGAGCAGTTGAAGAAGACGTAGCGCTTCTTGTCGAGGTCGCCCTCGACCTCGTACATGAGGGCGAACGACTTGGGCGTTGCGTCGGCAACCTCGACCTGCATGCCGTTGTCGTCCACGACCTCGCCGAGGACGGCGACCTTGAAGGAGTCGGGGACGATGGCGAGGGTGAGGGTGCCAGTGTAGCCACCGTTTGCGGCGGGGGTGACGTAATACGCGACGTTGTCGGCCCAGAAGGTCTGGGGCTCGGAGCCCTCGCGGCTGAGGTCGAGGGAGACGGCGCCGGGAAGGGCTACGGGGTTGCCGTAGGTGCCATCGTTGTTGATGACGGCGTAGTACGCCTTGGCGAGTCCGAAGCGGACCTTGGAGAGTTCGGCCATGATGGCCTCCTATTCTTCTCTGTTGTGATAGGTGAAGTCGTACTGCTCGATGTGGCAGACCTCGGACTCCGACCACGTTCCCGTCTCGTCGGGGACGCAGCCGAGCGAGAGTATCGCGTCGCGCACGAGGGCCTCGGTCGCGGCGTCGGACACCTTTTCGATCAGCTCGACGTGGAATCGGGGAAGGCTGGCGTACACGGTTCCGTCCGCGACGAAGCCGCCCGTGGACTCCATGGTGTAGACGAAGAAGGGCGGCGCTGGCGCCCTGTTGACTGGGTAGCCGTCCTGCCGCCCTGGTATGCCCGTGGCGGCGAGCGCGGCGTACACCTTCGACTTGGCGCTCATCGCAGCTCCCTCGCTATGTATTCTGGCAACATCCTGCGCACGTACTCGAATGCGTAGTCGGCTGCTGGCTTGACGTGCGGCTGCGCGACGGTGGAGCCTCCGCCTATCTTCGCGTGACCCTTCTCAAGCAGGTGCGGGAGTCCAGGCTTGCGCGAGAAGATGTGGCCCTCTATGCCGGTCTTCCTGCGGAGCGTTCGGTAGGTTATCGACTTGCTGTACGGGCCGAGGTTCTTGGGCGCGTTCTCGGCCCACTCGTCCCTGCCCTCCACCAGCGCGTCGTGCACACAGTTGAACAGGGCATCCTCGGAGGCGCTCGCTATGTCGCCGAGAATCTCGGCGAGGGCCATGGCGAACTCGTCCTCCTCGACCCACAGGTGCTTACCCATTGTCGTTCCTAGCGTGGGTGGCGTAGGTGAGGATGGTGGTGTCACCCCTCCTGCTCGCGTAGCTGAGGTCGTACTCGCGCCCGTTGTGGACGGCCTGCGTCTCGCCGTGGTAGTCGACGGTGCGGACCTCCACGGACAGCTCGGGCTTTGGGCCGAGGCTGACCGCAGTGGCCCACGTCTCGATGCCTATGGAGCGGAGGTTGCAGAACACCTGCGTGTCGATGGGCTCGCCCTCCACGTCGTTTCCGTCCTCGTCCACGTAGGAGTTGGTCACGACGTCGCGGAGCTTGATTACGGAGTCCCACCTCATCAGTCGTACCTCCCGTCCTCGTAGACGGAGTTCATGCCTCCGTTGAGGAGCGAGCAGACCTGCGACTCGTAGATAGCCATGAAGTCGTCGCGCTCGTCGAAGTCGAGCAGCGTGTGCACCATGACGTACGAGACGATTGGCCCGAACGCGAGGCTCGGGAGGCTGTCCTCGTCCACGTCGTCGATGGTGATGGGGGCGGAGACCGCGTCGGTGCCGAGCCAGCTCTTGGAGACGCCCTTGTTCTCCATGTCGGCGATTGCGCCGACGATGTTCCTGCCAATCAGGTCGTCAAGGGCATCGTGCCCGATCCTGAGCGCGGCCTTGACGTCGTCCATGAGGGACACGGTCGCCACCCCCTCTCGTTACTCCTCGGCCTTGGCCTTTTCCTTGGTCGTGCGGCGCTTCTTCGGCGTCTCTGCGGTGACGGGCTTGACGGCCTCGACCAGCACTGCGCCAGCGGGGGCCTTGCCGTCCTCGAACTGCCAGAAGACGCCGCACCACTTGTAGGTGCGCAGCATTACTAAGCCGCCACGGTGATGTCGACGAAGCCTGCGGGGCGACGCACGGCCAGCTTCTCGCGGCACTCGGCGCGGACGGTCATCAGGTTCTTGATGAAGTCGTCCTGGTCCGTGTTGGTGGCCTCGACGGTGACGCCCTCGGCCTTGGAGACCAGCGTTGCGCAGGTGTCGAACGCGCCGACGACCACGTGGTTGGCGGTGAGCTGGTTGGAGAGGACGATGGGGAGGTTCCACACGTTCTCGCCGTGCAGGGCAGCGAAGTAGCCGCCGCCGTAGTAGCGGTTCTCGCCGTCCTTGCCGATGCGGAGCAGCTTCCAGATGGCGGGCGTCATGACGATGGCGTTCGCGGGGCGACCGCTGTAGGTCATGGTGTCGGCGATGGCGTTGGCAATCTCGTCGGCGATAGCGACTGCGGTGCGGGTGACCGCCGTGGTGCCGCCGATGGTCTGGATGCCGGAGGTGCCGAGCAGGTCGGCGATGACCTTGGCCTGACGCTTGAGGTTCAGCTCGTAGAGCAGACGGCCATTGATGGCGCTGGCGAGATAGCCGTAGTCATCGATGTACTCGTCGGACTCCTTGATGTAGGCCGCGATCTTCTCAAGGGTCACGGTCGTGGGGGTCGGGTCGGCGAAGTGGACGCGCGACTTGGCTGCACCCTCGGCGATGGAGTTGGCGATGGTGCCCTCCATGGCGCCCTCGGTGAAGAACACAAGGGTGTTACCCTCGATGACCTCGCGGCCAAGGAGGTTCAGGACGCCCATGGACTCGCGGACGCCCTCAACCACGTTCTTGTCGTAGGTGGTGATGGCCTGAGTTGCCTGCGCAACGGCAGGGGTGCCCTGCACGTCGGTGGCGGCGCGGGCATACGGCGTAGCCACGAGGTGGAAGGACTTGGGGTGACCGTCGCGCTTGACGAGGTTCACGAAGTGCTCGCCGAGCGAGCGGGCCTGTGCATCCATGCTGGGTGCCTCCTCAGTCTTGTTCTCGTTGACGGCCTTGGAGGCGACGGACTCGATGGTGGAGCCACCGCCGTTGATGACGAGCTGGCGCTTCTCGGCGTTGAGGGCCGCGATGCTGGCGCGGTGCTCGTCCTCAGCCTTGTACAGGTTCATCTCGGAGTCGATGGACTCCATCTGCTCGACGGTCGCGTCCTCGGGCAGGTTGGCGGAGAGCTCAAGCACCTCCGCGCGGCGAGACATGTAGGCCTCGGCGTCCATGCGGCGCAGCTCGACGGCGCCCATGGGGGTGAACTCGGAAATGAGCATCCTCGTTCTCCTTACTATCGAAGTTGCATAGACTTGGCCCTCAGCTCCATGCGCTTACGTCTAAGCTCAAGTGCCTTCTGGGCCTCTAGCACGCTTTGAAGTCGCTCCGCCTCAATCCTCTTGATCGCTCCGTCAAAATAGGAACGCGCGCTAATCTCTGTGTTGGGGTCGGCTGGCAGGGAGACGCTCGAAACGTCGTAGATGCGCTCGACCCTGTGGATGACGGAGGTGAGCTTGCGCTCGTCCTCGTCGTAGATGTCCTCAATCTCGTCCCAGTCGGGCATAAATCCCCACGACATGCGGGTGATGAGCCCTGCGGCGATGTCCTCGTACATGGCACGCGAGTTGCTCGTGCTGCCGAGGTCAGCGGCCACAAACAGGCCGTGGAGCTGCGGCTCAACCACGAGGGTGTTGTTGCTCTGGCGGGCGAAGACGAGTCCGTCGTGATTGAACTGCATAATCACGTCGCTCATGTCGCAGTCGCGGAAGGCGTCGGGGTCGATGACCTCCCAGTACTCCGTGTCCCCCCACTTGTAGAGCATGTACGGGTCGTTGAAGGTGGAGGCGTAGCCCTCCACGTAGTAGTCGCTCTCGAAGCGCTTCTCGGCACCCGTTGCGGGCGGCGCAAGCGGCGAGGGCAGGGAGCGGTACTGGCGCTCCTGCGGTTTCGCGGGCATTCATGCCTCCTTAGATGTCTGGCTTCTCAACCGCGCCGTAGGCGTCGGCGTCTTGGTAAATCTGGTCGTCTCCGCCGAGGTCGAAGTCGGGGTCGTCCGTTGGGTCTGGGACGGGGAGCCCCTCGCGCCCGCCAGAGGCGAACACCACCGTGCCGCTCATGTCCATCTGGAAGAACTCGCCTCGGACCATGAACACGTCCATGCCAGGGAGCTTCGGGAGGTCGAGAATCGCGCGACCCTCGTTGACGGTCATGATGCCGTAGCTGGTCATGTCTCGGACGATGTTTCGCTTGGTGGCGGCGCTGACGAACTGTAGCCTGTCCGAGCCGAACCAGATGCGGTTCGGCGCGTCGGACTGCGTGACCATGCGGCGGGAGAAGCACGACTGCGTGAGGCCCTCGGAGAGGTGCAGGAAGAACGTCTCGACCTTGCCCTCGTAGTAGGAGTCCCACTTGGCCTCGTCGGCCTTGTTCTGTAGGACGTCCTCGTTGCAGCCGAAGTAGTCGAACACGTGCTTGTCGATGCGCTCCATCTCGTCGGTCGAGATGGTGTACGTGCTCGCCTTCACCTGCTCGATGTCGGCGAAGGTGGAGTCGTAGGTCATGAGCACGGTGTCGTTGTCCGTGAAGTTGCGCGCGTAGAACTCGTCGCGCTTGCGGCGCTGGTCCTCTGGCGCCACCTGCCCGACCACCTTGCCGATGAACTTGATCTTGCCGCCGATCTCTATGGCGTTGTTCTCGGCCTGCACCTGCTTGTCGAGCAGGTCCATGGTGGCTTGCAGGTTGTTGCTGGTGCCGAAGTAGTCGCTGATGTACTGGTACTTGGAAAGGCAGCAGACCTCGGAGGCGGGGAACGCCATGCGCTCCCCCGTCCTCAGCGTGAAGCGCACCCACATCTCGCCGTCCACGTCGAGGAGCTCAGTGTAGTCGGGCTTGAGCGGGAACAGGCCGTTGGTGTATCCCCTGTCGTCGTAGGTGGGGATGACGAATGCCGTGCAGTCGACCTCGTAGATGGTCGCAAGTCGGTACAGGAACCTCGGCCACGTCATGTACGGGTTCGGCCAGCTCTCGAACGCCTTCACGAGCTCTGGCCTGCCGTTCCCCTTGATGTGGGGCTCGCCCTTCGAGCACGCGCTGGCGAAGGCGTGGATGCACGTCCGCGTGAGCTCCATCTCGTAGACGCCGCCATTCCACGTCCTGAACGCCGGGTTGTACTCGGTGAGGGTGCGGAAGTAGGTCATGGCCGCGTCCTTGGCGGTGGACCGCCTGCGGAACCTACCGAGCACCTTGCTAATGAGCCCGTCGTTCGCCAAGTGCACCACCTCCGAACGGCATAAAAAAGGCCCCCGATGTCGGAGGCCATACACTAAACCTAGTGTATCCAATATAAGGTTTACACCTGTAATTGTCAATACTTTCGCAAGTTCATGCACATTTCTGCATAGTTCCTATGTGATGATGGCCTTGTACTCCGCCTCGTGGCGCAGGAGGGCGATGTAGCCGTCGAGCTCGGCCATGAAGCCGTCTATCTTGTTGGCGCCCTTCCCCTCCTTCTTGTCTGGCGTCATGTTGAGGTTGACGTCGTAGAGGACCCTCACGTTCATGCGGCACCAGCGGTTGATGGGATGGGCGTCGTCTATGAAGCGGCCCTGCTGGTAGTCGGCCCGTATGCGGTTCATGGGGTCGGACAGGGTCTTGGCGCCCTGGATGACCGCCTCGCAACGCTCAGCGCCGACCATCTGCTCAAGCAGCTCCCTGTCGCCGCCGATGATGTGCCACGGGTCGTACCCGATGGCGAAGGTGTACAGGCCGTGCTCGTCCCTGAGCTCGTTGATGAACTCCGCCAGCACGGAGACGGGGACCACGTTGCCAGGGACCACCCTGAGCAACCCTTGGTCCTTCCACAGGCGGTACGGCGCATGGTCCTTGGTGGCCTTGTCGCCCTTTGTCTCCTGCGCGTCGAGCTTGCTCTCGGGCATCCAGTACATGCTCGTCTCGTAGATGTGCGGGTCGAACACTGGCGCGCCGAGCTCGTCCCTCACGATGTTGCCGTCAGCGTCGCGCTCTGGCCGCATGCACAAGACCTGCGCCGCCGCGAGGTCGACAGACTGTGCGTAGTCGAAGCCGATGATGCAGTAGCGGAAGCCCATGTTCCAGAAGTCTATGCGCTCCTCCGAGCCGCTTTCCTCCCACGTGAGCCATGCGCTAGAGCTGTTCTGGGGGACGTTGAAGTCCTTGGTCAGCACGGTCGGGCGGAAGCTCGGCTCGTTCATGGCGCGCTGCACGAATCCACGGAGGGTGTCGATGGACTTGATGGTGCCGAGCCCGGGGTTGGCCTTGTACCAGCACTCCTCGTCGTGCATCCAGTCGTCGGTGCGGTCGAGCTCCCAGATGAACGGGATGAATCGGTCGTCCTCAATCTCGCCGTCGAGCCACCTAGAGGCGTAGTCGTACTGGGTGTCGTAGATGGAGTTGCGCACGAAGCCTGCCGTACTAATTTGGAACATCAGGGGTTTCCCTCTGGCGGACATGCCCTGTTTGACATCACTATAGGGCCCGTCCGACTTCCAGGCGGCTATCTCGTCGCACACCGCGCCGTGAACGTCCAGACCGTCCAGCTCCGTGTTCATAGTGAGCGTGGTGATGAACCCGTCGTTGGCCTCGTGCAGGATGCCCTGCCGCCTGCGTTCTGGCACGAGCCCCATCCTCTCGCGCCTGCCCAACGCGGGTGACTGCTTCATCATCTTCTTGGCACCGCCGAAGCACAGAGCGGCCTGAGAGTCCGTGCATGCCATGGTGTAAATCTGCGGGCCGTACTCGCCGTCCGCAACCATGAGGTACTGCATGATGGCAGCAGCCAGCACCGTTTTGCCGTTCTTGCGGCCCATTATGACGAGGACCTCTTGGAACTCGCGGTTTCCGTCATCGTCAACCCAGCCAAAGACGGCAGAGAGAAGGAACTTTTGGAATGGCTGCAAACGCAGCTTCTTGCCAATCTCGCCCGAGGTCTGACAGCAGAAGGACTCGATGAAGCGGATGGCGTGGTCGGCCTTGGACTGGTCGTAGTGCCAACGCTTGTAGGTGTCACCGCGCTCGCTGAGGATGCGGCACAGCTTCTTGATCTTCCCCGACGTGACGAACGCCCCAGCGAGGGCATCCGCCATGTACTCGTAGTACGCGCTAGCCATCGGTAGGCTCCCAGAGGTCGACGCCTTCCCCAGACCTGCTGGGCAGAGGCACGAAGTCATTCAGGTCGAAGTTCTCGTGCAGCGCGTGCTCAATCCGCGTGGTATGGAGGCACTCACCCGTGCCGTTATGGCGGCAGTTGTCCGGGTTCTCGCATGCCCTCCCGTCGCAGAGGTAGAGCACGTTGCGCGCCTCCGCCAGCCTGTCGCGCGCGCCCACCTACACCGCTCCCAGGAACTCGTCGAGGTCGTCGCCCTTCTCGGGAGCGGTCGTGGAGAGCTGCTTGAGCTGCCGCAGGGCCTCGCCCTGCATGCCCATGTATGCCTTGATGGAGCCCTGCGCGGGGTTCTGAATCTTGCCGTGGAGGCCCTCGACCATCAGCCCCTCCGTGTCGAGGATGCGGCGGCACTCCTCAATCTTGTCGTCGAGCCACGCATACTGGCAGATGGTTGACTCGATGGTCGGGTCGGAGAGGTCGTAGCGGCCAGTGCGCACCATCGCAAGGTACGCCTCGGACTCGCGGATGACCTCCTTCTTGTAGGACTCAGTCTTCCTCGCCATCGATGAACCTCACATTCTCGTAGGGGACGACGGCGACCGTGCCGTCCTCGTGTTCGCAGACCCAGCCGCCCTTGCCAGACTGGACGGTGTGCACGGCACAGACGTACTCGACCATCTCGTAGTGCGTCACGTAGCCGTCATCGTCGCGGACGGGCGTCCTCACCTTGACGATTGCTGGCCGGACCTCTGGCATCAGGACGAACCCCTCGTCTACCATTCGACCCCCTTCCTGACTGGCCTACCCTGCTCGTCGAACCAGACCCTCGTGGGCTGGTCGAGCTTCTTGTAGCCCTTCTCGTGCCTCCTGTTGTGGCACTCGCGGCACAGGCCCACGCACCTGTCGGGGTCTAGGCTGACCTTGGGGTCTCCGACGTTCTGCTCGGTCAGGAACGTGAGGTGGTGCACCTCAGCTATCGGAGTGAACTCCCCGCGCTCCATGCAGTCGGCGCAGAGGCCGTGCTGGCGCTCCCACACCGCCTTGCGGCACTCCTGCCACGCCTTCGACCTGTAGAACCGCCTCTGCCACGGTTTCGGTGTATACATGTACCCCCAATCGCAAGTTATTCTGCATAAAAGTGGTTCCCAAATCAAGGCTACTTTAGCCCGCTAAAGTGCTTTTGTGGGTGGTCTCGCGTAAATCCCATTC